>Ga0105049_10002798_pt1 | contig 20639 bp, 21 predicted proteins | sample MAT06_FD_78087 | JGI IMG/M metagenome (GOLD analysis project Ga0105049, IMG submission 78087) | Freshwater microbial communities from Lake Fryxell liftoff mats and glacier meltwater in Antarctica - MAT-06 | ecosystem: Environmental > Aquatic > Freshwater > Ice > Liftoff microbial mat | place...
AGCGCGAGGATCCACTTCAGGGCCACCTGCTGGTTGAACTGGCCGTCGGCGCGTTCGGCCAGGAACACCACCGCCATGCCGCCGCGGCCGACCTCGCGCACGATCCGGTACGGCCCGAGCGTAGCGCCGGGCTGTGGCGCGTGGGCGCTTGCGATCGCGTCGAGCGCAGCACTACCAACGCGCCCGGCAAGCGCGCCGCCGGTTCGCAGCAGATCGTCGAAGCGGGTCATGGTCGACGTATTGTCCGCGCTCGACTGGCGCAAGACCAGCGCTGCCCCACCCGCGAGAATCCGTTTCGGGTTGCTGGCACCGCACGCACAGGCGACAATTCACGCCCGCGTGCGTTCAGCAACCGCTGCGACGCCGCAGCCCCCGCCTACCGGAAACACATTCAATGCCGACCCGCCGCGAACTGGCCAATGCGATCCGCGCTTTGGCGATGGACGCCGTGCAGCAGGCCAATTCCGGCCATCCGGGCATGCCGATGGGCATGGCCGACATTGCCGAAGTGCTGTGGAACGATTTCCTGCGTCACAACCCGGCCAACCCACGCTGGGTCAATCGCGATCGATTCGTATTGTCCAACGGCCATGGCTCGATGCTGCTGTATGCGCTGCTGCACCTGAGCGGCTACGACTTCCCGCTCGATCAGATAAAGCGCTTCCGCCAGTTGCACTCCAAGACCGCCGGCCATCCCGAGGCCAGCGAGTTTCCCGGCATCGAGACCACCACCGGTCCGCTCGGGCAGGGTCTGGCCAATGCGGTCGGCATGGCGCTGGCCGAGAAGGTGCTCGCGCAGCGATTCAACCAGCCCGGCTTCGACATTGTCGATCATTTCACCTATGTCTTTCTCGGCGACGGCTGCCTCATGGAGGGCATCTCGCACGAGGTCTGCTCGCTGGCCGGCACGTTCAAACTCGGCAAACTGGTTGCGATCTGGGACGACAACCGGATCAGCATCGACGGTCGCACGCCCGGCTGGTTCACCGACGATACCGCTGCGCGCTTCGAGGCATATGGATGGGAAGTCATCCGCGAGGTCGATGGACACAACTCCGAGGCGATCAAGGCCGCGCTGGTGTCGGCCGCCATCGATCCCGACAAGCCGACCCTGATCTGCTGCAAGACCCTGATCGGCTACGGTGCGCCGCACAAGCAGGACACCGAGGCCGCGCACGGCGCGCCGCTGGGCAACGACGAGATCGCCGCCGCACGCGAGCGGCTGGGCTGGCCGCACGCGCCGTTCGTGGTGCCCGAGGATCACTATGCGGGATGGAATGCCGCTGCGCGGGGCAGCGCATGGGAATCCGAGTGGGACACGTTGTTCGCCCGTTATCGCACGCAGTTTCCCGCACTCGCAGCCGAGTTCGAGCGACGCATGCGTGGCGAGTTGCCCGCTGCCTTTGCACAGGCGGCGCGGGCGTGGATCGACACCCTGCAGGCGCAAGGACCGGTGGTGGCGTCACGCAAGGCATCGCAGATGGCGCTGGATGCTTACGGTCCGCTGCTGCCGGAACTGATCGGCGGTTCGGCCGATCTGGCGCACTCCAATCTCACCCTGTGGAAGGGATCCAAGGACATCAACGCCGGCACCGCGCACGGCAACTACATCCATTTCGGCGTGCGCGAATTCGGCATGAGCGCGATCAGCAACGGCATCGCGCTGCATGGTGGCTTCGTGCCTTACGATGCGACCTTTCTGGTGTTCTCCGACTATGCGCGCAACGCCGTGCGCATGAGTGCGCTGATCCCGGCACACGCGATCCACGTCTACACCCACGATTCGATCGGGCTTGGCGAGGATGGTCCTACACACCAGCCGGTCGAGCATCTGGCCAGCCTGCGCTACATCCCCAACAACCGCGTGTGGCGGCCCTGCGATGCGGTGGAATCGGCCGTCGCATGGAAGCTGGCGATCGAGCGCAAGGACGGGCCCACCTGCCTGATATTCTCGCGCCAGAATCTGGCCCACCAGATCCGCAGCGCAGCGCAGGTCGATGCGATCGCGCGTGGCGGGTACGTGCTGCTCGACAGCGCCGATGCGCAGGTGCAAGTGCTGCTGTTGGCAACCGGCTCCGAAGTCGAACTGGCGATGCAGGCCGGCCGCCACCTGCAGCAGCAGGGCATCGCGGCGCGTGTGGTGTCGATGCCTTGCGCGGAAGCCTTCGATGCGCAACCGCTGGAGTATCGCGAGGGCGTTCTGCCCTCATGGTGCCGCGTGCGGGTTGCGGTCGAGGCCGGCGTGACCGACTACTGGCGCAAGTACGTCGGTCTCGACGGCGCGGTGATCGGCATCGACACGTTCGGTGCCTCAGCGCCCGCCGATCGCCTGTATGCGCACTTCGGCATTACCGCCGAGCGCGTGCTCGACGCGGCGCGCTTGCAGCTTGGCGCTCGCGCCTGAGCGCGATCCGCTGCGCGCGCTCAACCCTGGGCCGGCATCGGGACCGCACCAAAATAGCGCACGAATTCTGCGTGCACGTCGGCGTGGTGCTCGAGCAGCACGTCGGGTGCGCTGAAGTAGTACTCGCAGGCGACGGCGAAGAATTCGTCCGGCGATTCGGCGGCGTAGGGGTCGAGCACGGTGTCCTCACCGCGTTCGACCTGCTCGCCGAGTCGATCGAAGCTGCGCTGCATTACCTCGCGCCAGCGACGGCGCTGGCTCGCGTCGGCGATCGGCGGGATGCCGTCGCAGGCGCCATCGGCCATGTCGATCTTGTGCGCAATCTCGTGAATGACCACGTTGAAGCCTTCGAAAGGCTGCCGCAGGTCGGCTTCGATATCGGCCCATGACAGGATGATCGGGCCGCGTTCCCACGCTTCACCGGCCAACTCGTCGTTCCACTCGGTGACCACCTCGGAATCGGAGTCGTGGTGAGTTCGCTGCACGCGGAACTGGCCCGGGTAGAGAATCACCTCGTGCCAATGCCCGAGCGCTTCGAATGGCAGATGCAGCAGCGGCAGGCAAGCTTGCGTGGCCACCAGCAGACGCATCTGCGAGCTCAGCTCGAGCGCGTGGGTGGTGGCGAAATCGCGCCGCGAGATGAACATCGCCACCAGCGCGCGCAGGCGCTGCAGCTCGTCGTCGCGGCGCGCATCGAGCAGACGCAGGGACTGCCGCAGCATGCGCCAGTCATCGTCGGCGATGCTCGGCGCCGAGACTGCGAGTCGGCGCGACAGCCAGCCAAACATGCTCTGCTACCGCGCCGCAGTGCGGCGGCTCAGGGACTGTGCAGCAGGCCGGGGAGCATCTCGCGCCAGCCGCGCTCGCGCCGTACCGGCGCGGTCTGTCCCGCATTGCCCGCTGGCAGTGATGCATCTGCAGGCGTTGCGCCCAACGCGCCCTGCGCCGATGCGCCCTGATCGGATGGATCGACAGGGTCTGCCGCGACGACTGGCGCTTGCGGGCTTACGACTGCGGGGGGCGTCTGCGGGGCGGGTGCTTTCGCGCGCAGGCTCGGCGTTGCCGGCAGCTCGAACTTCGGCAGCACCCGCGAAAGATCCACCGCCAGTGCCGATGCGGCAAACAACAGCGCCACCAGTGCCAGTGCCGCAAGAATCGCATCGCGCATCTGCTCGTCCTCCAAGACGTCCCCGCGCGCCCCAGCAGGGCGCGCGGGGCTCAGTGGTCGGATCCCGGCCTGACGCGGGACGCCCTGCCTGCCGCAGCATCCCCGCACCAACATCGGGCAAGGGATCGGCGGCCGGCACCGACGGTACATGGATCGCGGCCACCGGCGGAAGTTCCCGCCTTACGCTGCGGTGCAGCAGGAGCTGGACCTGCGGCTCGGTCTACACTCCACGTCCATGCGGTCTGCATCGGCCCTGCCCAATGGGCAGCGGCGCTTCGATGCAGGCAGGGTTTGGCGGATCGGCGGCGGCGCGATGGGTGCCGCGGGCCCGAATGGGTGTCGTAACGGTTGCATCAGTCAAGGCCGGGGGGCGGTGTGTTGGAGCGGGCAAACAGCATGCAGCGAATGTCGGGCTATGCCCTGCGCCGGGCCCTGATCGCGGGCATCCAGCGGGTGATCGCGCGGCGCGACGAGATCAATCGCATCAACGTGTTTCCGGTTGCCGATGGCGATACCGGCACCAACATGGCGTTCACCTTGGGCGCCGTGCTGGGCGCGATCCAGCCGCGTCGGCAGGCGCACGCGGGCAAGTTGCTGATGCGTGCAGCCTCGGAGGCGATCGATGCCGCACGCGGCAACTCCGGCGCGATCCTCGCGCAGTACTTCCAGGGTGTCAGCGAACAGCTGGCCTCGGCGCGCCGCCTCACCCCGGAAGCACTCGCGATGGCCAGTAACGCAGGCTCGATTCAGGCGCGCGATGCGCTGGCCGAGCCGCGCGAGGGCACTATCCTGTCGGTGATCCACGCCTTTTCCAGCGAGTGGAGTCGCCAGGTGCAGGGCGGGGCACGTGATTTCCGCAGCTCCTTCGGTGCTGCATTGAAGCGCGCGCGCACCGCACTGAGCGATACCCAGCGCCAGCTGAAGGAGTTGCGCGATGCCGGCGTGGTCGACGCCGGTGCGCTCGGCTTCGTCGATATGCTGGAAGGCATCGAGGCCTACATCCTGACCGGCAACGATGCGCTGCGCGAGGCCGCACCCGCGGAGCTTTCCGAGCCCGGGGTGGATACGCCGGTGCTGCACGGTACGCATCAGGAGCACCGGTTCTGCACCGAGTGCATGGTCAATGCCGACCCGGTCGATCGGCTGGGCCTGAAGGCTGCACTGCTGGCGCTGCCGCTGACCAGTCTGGTGCTGGCCGGCACCCGCGACAAGCTGCGTGTGCATGCGCATGTCAGCGAGCCGGGATTGCTGTTTGAGACCTGCGCCCGGTTCGGGCGCGTGTCGAGCGAAAAAGCCGACGACATGGTGCGCCAGGCCGACAGCGCTGCCGCACCACGCGCGCAGGTCGCGATCGTGGCCGACTCGGGTGCGGACATGCCGCCAGAGGAGATGGAGCGGCTCAACATCCACATGGTGCCGGTGCGGATCAGTTTCGGTTCGCGCGACTATCTGGACAAGGTGTCGCTGTCCTCGCGCGAGTTCTTCGCCGAGCTACGCGACTCGCCGGTGCCACCGCGGACCTCGCAGCCGCCACCGGGCGACTTCCGGCGCTTGTTCCAATTCCTGCTCTCGCATCACCGCGAACTGGTCTATATAGGCCTGTCGCGCGCGCTGTCGGGCACCTTGCAGTCGGGCGAATCGGCCGCCGCCCGGGTCGATCGTGCGCGCGCGCATGTGCTCGACTCCAACAATGGCGGTGCCGCGCAGGGTCTGCTGGCGATGGATGCGGCAACCGCAGCCGCGGCCGGCTGGGGTGCCGATGCGATCGCGCAGCGGGTCGCCGACATGGTGCCGCGTACGCACCTGTTTGCGATCATCAAGGACTTGAGCTACGGCGTGCGAGGTGGCCGCGCACCGAAGCTCGCGCTGCCGCTGTCGCGCTACTTCGGCCTGGTGCCGCTGATCCGCAGCAAGCCCAGCGGCAAGCTGGGCATTGGCGGCGCACTGTTTGGCCGCAGCAACCTGCCGCAGCGCTTCGCCGCCGCCGTGGCGCGCCGGCTGGACCCGTCGAAGTCATGGCGTCTGCTGGTCTGCCACTGCGACTGCGAGGCCGATGGTGAGGCGCTGCGGCTGGCGCTACGCGCGCGCATCCCGCATGTCGCGGCCGACTGGTTGATCGAAACCGGCAGCGGCATCGGTGCCCATGCGGGCCCCGGATCGCTGGTGCTCGGCGTGCAGGAAGCCGTGCCGCTGGATGCGCCCGGCCAGCGATGATCGCGATCGCGCTGGGCGCCAAACTGCTGCTGGCATACCTGCTGGGTTCGCTGTCGGGCAGCCTGATCCTTGGGCGCTTGCGCGGTGTCGATATCCGCACCCGCGGCAGCGGCAATGCCGGCGGCACCAATGCCTTGCGCACGCTCGGCTTAGCGTTCGCGCTCGGCACCGTGCTGATCGATGTCGGCAAGGGTGCACTGGCTGCAGCCGTGGGCTTGTGGCTGCCCGCCATCGGCGGCATTTCTCCCCTGGCGCAGGCGCTGGCCTGCGGCGTAGCCTGCGCGATCGGCCATGTGTGGCCGGTGTTCTTCGGCTTTCGCGGCGGCAAGGGTGCGGCGGTGGTGGTCGGCAGCATGGCTGTGTGCCTGCCGGCGATCCTGCTTCCGGTGCTGGCCGTGTGGGTGCTGTGCCTGTTGGGCACGGGATACGTGGGTCTGGCGACGGTGCTCGCGGGCCTGTCGCTGGTTCCCGCCAGCTGGTGGCTGGGTGAAGCGTCGGTGCGGCCGTTGCTGCTGGGGTTCTCGATCGTATTCGCGCTGCTGCTGCTGATCACCCATCGCGGCAACGTTGTGCGTCTTCTCGATGGCACCGAGCATCGCTTCGAGCGCGTGCGCGTGCTCGGCCGGTTGTTCGACCGCGCATCCCGCCGCGGCGCATGACGCTGGGCGAGCTGCTGTCCGCACTCGGCCAGCCCGAGGGTGTTTCCGGCAGTGCGCTCGCCGAGCGCTTCGGCGTCACCCGCGCTGCCGTCTGGAAGCGCATCGCGCAATTGCGCGCGGCGGGTCTGCGGATCGATGCGGTCAGCGGACGCGGCTATCGGCTCGCGCAGCCTCTGGACCTGCTGGATGCGCGCACGATCCGGGCGCAGCTTTCGCCACCGACCTTGGCACTGCTGGCGGCGCTGCGCATAGATACCGAGCTCGATTCGACCAGCAGCGCGCTGCTGCGCGCCGCGCACGCGGGTGCGGCTTGTGGCAGCGTGTGCCTGGCCGAGCACCAGACGGCCGGTCGTGGACGCCGCGGGCGCCAGTGGCAGTCGCCGATTGCAGCGCACTGCTATCTGTCGGTGCTGTGGCGTTTCGACGCCGGACTGAGTGCGCTCGGCGGTCTGAGCATCGCGGTCGGCGTGGCGCTGGCGGAGGCGGCTCGCGCATTGGGCGCACATCAGGCAGGTCTGAAGTGGCCCAACGATCTGGTCTGCGATAAGGCCAAGCTCGGCGGCGTCCTGATCGATGCCGGTGGCGAGTGGGCGGGGCCCTGTTTTGCGGTGATCGGGATCGGACTGAACGTGCGCATGCCGCCATCCAGCGCGATCGCGATCGACCAGGTCTGGACCGATCTGGCGCACTGCATCGACCCCTTGCCCTCGCGCTGCGTAGTTGCCGCCGCGGTACTTGAGCGCCTGCTGCCGACGCTGCAGCTGTTCGCGCAGGATGGACTGCCGCCGTTCATGCCGCGGTTCGCTGCATTCGATGCGCTGGCGGGCCGTGCGCTGCGCGTGCACGACGCCAGCGGCGCGTGGCACGGCGTTGCTGGCGGCATCGAGCCCGATGGACGCCTGCGCGTGACCGACGATGCGGGCATCGTGCATCGGCTGTCGGCCGCCGAGGTCAGCGTGCGGCGTACCATCGGCACATGAACCTGTTGCTGGATCTTGGAAATACGCGGCTGAAATGGGCGTGGTGCGACGCGAATGATCTGGGCGTGCGCGGCGTGGTGGCCCACGGTGAGCCCGACTGGGCGGCACAGCTGCGACCGGCATGGCGCGATTGCGCCGCGCCGGAATCCGTGTGGCTGGCTGTCGTGGGCCCCGAGCCCGCAGCGACGGCCCTGGAATCCGTGGTGGCGTCGATCTGGCCCGGCATTGCCGTGCGGCGGGTGGTATCGCCCGCTGCTGCTGCCGGGGTGGTCAACGCCTATGCGGAGCCCGCGCGACTCGGCGTCGATCGATTCCTGGCGATGCTCGGCGCGCGCGGCATCCTCGATACCGCGGTGGTGGTGGCAGGCTGTGGCACGGCACTGGCGATCGACCTCATGGATGCCGAGGGCCGTCACCATGGTGGCGTGATCGCGCCCTCGCCACCGCGCATGCGCGAGGCCGTGCTCAACAGCACCGCGCGGGTGGCCGCGCGTGCGCAAGTGCTGCCAGCTACCCTCGGTCGCAGCACCGAGGCGGGGCTCGAGTCCGGCTGCTGGCTGGCCGCTGCAGCGCTCATCGATCGCATCGTGGACGATGCCGCGATCGCGCTGGGGCAGCTGCCGCGATTGCTGCTGCACGGCGGAGACGCTCCGCGCATTGCCGCTCTGTTGCGGCACCGCGCCAGCCTCGTTCCGGACCTGGTGCTGGCAGGTCTTGCGCGCTGGACCACGCTGCACCGCGACTGAGCGGGTGCTGTGGCTACAATGTGCAGGCCACGGCGGTCTCGTGGCCCAATCATTGGTTCCGCATGATCCTGCGCATCGCCTTCCTGCTCTTGCTCGCCGCCAACATCGGGGTTGCAGCGTGGCTGTTCATCGCTCCGCAGTCGCGACCGCCGGCATTGCCGTCGAACGAGCCGGGCGTGGCGCCATTGGTCTTGCTGTCCGAACGCGAGGATGCACAGGCCGGCGCGTCCAGCGCGGAGCTGGCCTCGGCGCCGGAGGCGGCCTCCGACGGTGGCAGCGATCGCTGTATCTCGATCGGACCGTTTCCGACCCAGAGCGACATGCGCCGCGCGCTCAACGCGCTCACGCCTTCGGTCAAGCGGATCCAGTTCCGCGAAGCGCGCACCCAGCAGTCGCGCGGCTGGTCGGTGTTCTTGCCAGCACCCGCCACCCGTGAAGAGGCGCTCGGCGTTGCGCGCCAGCTGAATGCACGCGGCGTGCGCGACTTCTACGTGGTGACCGCAGGCGCGCAGCAGAACACCATTTCGCTGGGTCTGTTCAAGGAGCGCAACAACGCTGAACGACGCCGCGGCGAGATCACGGCACTCGGCTTTGCGCCCGCGATCACCGAGCGCACCGAGGACCTGCCGGTGTACTGGCTCGACTACGCGATCGCGCCGGAGTCGACCCTCGACTGGCGCCAGAAACTGCCGGATCTGCTCGACATCGGCGAACGCACCGTGGCCTGTTTCTGAGGTGACCGCGCCTCGTGAATGCGTCGTTATCGAATTGAACGGTGAATTGGGCGGTGCGATCATGGGAAGCCGAGCGGGACGCATGGCCATCGATGGCGGGCGGTGCGATCATTGGAATCTGAACATTCATTTTGCTGGCATAGCTCGGTTGGTCGAGTCCGGCGCGCTTTGCGCATGCGTTCAAGCGCAAGCGCTGCGCCGGGCGAGGGCGAGGCAGGAAGCCGAGCGGGATGCATGGCCATGGATGGCGGGCGGTGCGATCATTGGAATTCACACATTCATTTTGCTGGCATAGCTCAGTTGGTAGAGCACCCGCCTTGTAAGCGGGCGGTCGTCAGTTCGATTCTGACTGCCAGCACCATCCTGTATCGCCGCGCTCTGTGCGTTCGCTGTGCGACTGCCACCCCTTCACGGAATCTTACCCATGCGAGCTACCCAGCTGTCACTCATCGGTGCGCCCACCGACATCGGTGCAGGCCATCGCGGCGCGTCGATGGGTCCGGAGGCGTTGCGGGTCGCAGGCATTGCCCATGCGCTGCTGGCGCGCGGCCTCGCAGTAGTCGACCGCGGCAATCTGGCCGGTCCGATCAATCCATGGCTGCCGCCGGCGGATGGCTATCGACACCTGTCGGAAGTGATCGCGTGGAACACGCTGGTGATGCATGCGGTGCGCGCGGAGCTCGACCTCGACCGCCTGCCGATACTGCTCGGCGGCGATCACTGCCTCGGCGTGGGCTCGATCACCGCCGTGGCCGACTGGTGCCGCGCGCGCGGCAAGCGCCTGATGGTGCTGTGGCTCGACGCGCACGCCGATTTCAACACCAGCCAGATCACGCCCTCGGGCAACCTGCATGGGATGCCGGTGGCGTGTCTGCGCGGGATCGGCCCTGAGGGTCTGACCCAGCTCGGCGCGCGGACGCCGGCGATCGATTCCGCGCAGATCCGCCAGATCGGGATCCGCTCGGTCGACGCGGGCGAAAAGCGGCTGGTGCATGCGCAGCACCTGGACATCTACGACATGCGCTACATCGACGAGATCGGGATCAAACGCGCGATCGAGGAGGCGCTGTCGGGCCTGACCCCCGACACCCATCTGCATGTCAGTTTCGATATCGACTTCCTCGATCCCGAGATCGCGCCGGGCGTGGGCACCACGGTTCCCGGCGGCCCGAACTACCGCGAAGCCCAGCTGGTGATGGAGATGATCGCCGACACCGACTTGTTGGGCTCGCTCGATATCGTGGAGCTCAATCCGGCCTTCGATGTGAGGAACCGTACGGCAGGGCTGGCGGTCGATCTGGTCGAGAGCCTGTTCGGCAAGTCGACGCTGATGCGCGACTAAGCGAACCGGCGCGCCGGAACTGCCTGATCAGCATCGCTGTCAGCACACCCTACTACCGCCGAGGACTGGAAAATGACGATTCGCGTGCTTGTATCAGTGTGCATGTTGCTCGCCCTTGCAGGCTGCGCGGCTACTCCCGGACCCGCCGCCACGTCCCTGCCGGCTGTCGCCACCGGACCGGGGTTCATCGAGCGCTCGCTCAGCGATGGCGACGCGATCATCGGCGCGCAGCCCGGCGCGATCGATTTCGATGCGCTGCGTGCGGCCGGCGTGACCCGCGTGGTGAACGTGCGCGGTGCAGACGAGATGACGTCGCTGGGATTCGACGAGCCGGCAACCGCTGCTGCGGCCGGCATGCGCTATGTCAATGTTCCGCTCGCTGGTGCAAGCGCTTACACGCCCGCAGCACTCGAGGCTTTTGCGCGCGAGATGGCGCTCGAGGATGGTGGCAAGCTGCTGCTGCACTGCGGTTCCGGTTCCCGCGCAGGCCTGCTGTACGCGGCGTGGCTGGTGCAGTACCGCGGGCAGACTCCGGATGCAGCGATGCGCACCGTCGCGCCGCTGGGGCTGTGGCCATTGCCGCTGGAGCGCATGCTCGGGCGCAGCCTGAGCTTGCAGTTCGCCGATCCGGTCGAGAGCGATTCGTTCGAGCAGGGCGCCGACTGAGAACTCTGCGAGCGCAGCGATTCTTCAGCGGCTTCCTATGCGTGGCGCCGGAAGTACCACGCCGCGATCAGTATCAGGGCCAACGCCGGCAGCAGTTGGGTCAGGCGGAAATCCAGACCGTATACCGCCGCCACATTGGTCACCCCGCGCTGCATCACGCTCCAGCCGGTGGCCAGCAAGACGCCGAAGAAAAGCCGCTTGCCGAGCCCGCCGGAGCGTAGCGAGCCGAACGCGAAGGGCATGGCCACCAACACCACCGCAAGCACGCTGAGCGGATAGAACGCACGGCGCCAGAAGGCTGCGCGCCACTCGCCGGCGTCGAGCGCATTGCGATCGTAGTAGGCGATCCCGTTCGACAGATCGCGCAGTCCAAGAAAGCGCGGCTCGACCAGCGACAAGGCCAGCAGTCGAGGGTCGATCTGCGAGGGCCACACGAGCTCGGTGAGTTTTTCGGTCGTCACCGAATCGATGCCGAACGACTGTCGTATCACGTCGTGCAGCACCCACCCATCACGCTTGTACTCCGCGCGCGCGGCGATCGCGATCCGCGTGAGGCGACCATCGGGTTCGAATTCGTAGATCCTCAGATCGAACAGCACCACGCTGTCGCCGAGGTTCTCCCCGCGCTTGGCGTTGAGCAAGGTTTCGCCGTCGCGCGCCCACACGCCGGTGCGGCCGCGCGCGACCAGATTCTTCGATAGCGCTGCGGCCTGCAGTGACTGCGCGCGCTGCTCGCCCCATGGCGCGAGCGTTTCGCCGCCGATCAACACCAGCACCAGCAGCGCGCCGACCGCCGCGACTGCAGCCAGTGCGATGCGCGACTTCGACAGCCCGCCAGCGCGCATGGCGGTAAGCTCGGCGGTGGGTGCAAGTGCACCCAGGCCCGCCAGGGCACCGATCACGGCGGCAACCGGAAACACCTCGTAGGCGCGGCGTGGAATGGTCCACGCAACGTGCAGTGCCGCAGTCAATGCGGTGTAGCTGCCCTTGCCGACATCGGGCAGTTCGTCGGCCAGCGAAATGAAACAGTCGAGTGCGACAAGCAGCAGCCACACCACAGCAATCCAGGACAGCACGCGCTGCGCGATCAAGCGGTCGGTCAGGCGCAGCCGCAGATTCATGCGCGCACCTCGCGTGGGGCTTTGAGCCGCCCGCTGGCCCGCAACATCAGCAGCGTAAGGGCCAGTACGCCGCCATGCAGCCACCACAGGCCTGCGGCCAGCGGCACGCTGCCGTCAGCCAGCCAGCCGCGACCGATACCGAGCAGGTTGCTGTACAGCACGTAGACGACAAGGGCCAGCAGTACCTTCGCATAGCGCGGCTCACGCGGCTGCGCGCGTGCCAGCGGCACGGCAAGCAGTGCCAGCAGCAGAGTCGACAGCGGCAAGCCGAGTCGCCAGTGCAATTCCGCGCGCTGCAGTGGCTGGTCGGATTCGAGCAGTTCGGCGGTGCTGGCGCGCTTTTCCAGCCGACGGTTCGGATCGGCCTGCTGTTCGGTCAGGCGGATGTCGTTGCGCTCAAAGCGCATCAGCCGGTAGTCCGGATCGCCGGGCGTGCCCTCCACCCGGAAGCCGTCGTGAAGAGTCAGGTAGCGCTCGCCGCCAGCGCGTTCCTGGAACAGCTCGCCGCGCTCGGCGGTAGTGATGTCGACCCGGCCGCCGCGCTCCTCATGCACGAACAGACGGCCGAAGCTGCTGCCATCGGCGGACATGCGTCCGACATAGACCACGCCTTCGCGGCCGCGCAGCTCGACGAAGCGACCGGCTTCCATCCCGATCACCAGCAGCGAGCGGTTGGCCGCATCGACGCGCGCGTCGGATTCGCGGATCGCCGCCGGGCCCAGCCAGAAAGACAGCAGGGCCAGCACGATCGTCAGCGGCACGGCAAGCAGGGCCACCGGGCGCAGCATGTCGAGGCTGGTGTAACCCGAGGCCGACAGCACCGCCATTTCCGAGTCGCGATACAGTCGTCCATAGGCGAGCAGGATGGCCACGAACAGCCCCAGAGGCAGCAGCAAGGGCAGGGCGTCCACCGAACGCAGGCCGATCTGCGAGAGCAGCAGGCTTGCCGGCATCACGCCGCGCGCGATGCGGTCGAGGGTCACCGACAGGGTGCCGCCGACCACCACCACCAGCAGCACGGCGGTGACGGCACCGAAGGCGAGCAGCAGTTCGCGCAGCAGATAGCGGTCGACCAGGCGAAGCATGCGGCGTCCGGGTTGGGTAACATGCGCGGTCCGATCCGATGCGCCGGAACCTGCAGCGCAACAGTCTAGCGGCACGCATGCATTGCGCGCCGCGCCATGGAGTCCCGCATGAGCCTCAGATTCAGCTTGAGTTCCGATCGCCCGGCCACCATCGACGCCGATGCCGTGGTGGTCGGCGTATTCGAAGACCGCAGCTTGCCGCCCGCCACCGCAGCTCTCGACGAGGCCTGCGCTGGCGCGATCCGCAATCTGGTCGCGCTGGGCGATGTATCCGGCAAGCCCGGCATCATCACCCGTGTGTTCCAACTGGCTGGCGTGAAGGCGCCGCGGGTGCTGCTGGTGGGTCTGGGCGAGCCGGGCAAGTTCGACGCGGCGCGCTATCTGAAGGCCTGCACCGAGAGCGCCAAGGCACTGGGCAATGGCCCGGTGCGGCGCGCGGCGAGCTTCCTGCCCGAGCTCGAGCTGGCCGGTCGCGACGCCGCGTGGCGCCTGCGCCAGGCCGCGATCGCCGCCGATGCGGCCGCGTATCGATACACCGCGACAGTCAAGCCCAAGAACGGCCCCGGAGTGGCTGAGTGGCTGCTGCCTGCAGCTGGCGGCGAGGCGGCACTGGTGCTCGCGCGCGGTATTGCCGCTGGCGTGCAGCTGGCGCGCGAACTGGGCAACCTGCCGCCGAACATCTGCAATCCCGGCTATCTGGCCGACCAGGCGCGGCGGATCGCCGCCGAAGTCGACGGCGTGACCGTCGAGGTGCTCGAGCGCGATGAGCTGGCGAAACTGGGCATGGGGGCCCTGTTAGCGGTCAGCGCCGGCAGCGCCAATCCACCGCGACTGATCGTGCTGCGCTGGCAGGGTGGTGCTGCCGATGCCAAGCCGTTCGCACTGGTCGGCAAGGGCATCACCTTCGATACCGGCGGCATCAATCTGAAGGTGCTCGGCGGCATCGAGGAGATGAAGTTCGACATGTGCGGTGCGGCCACCGTGCTTGGCGCGTTCCTGGCATGCGCGCACATGCAGCTGCCGCTGAACCTGGTCTGCGTGGTGGCGGCGGTCGAGAACATGCCCGATGGCGCGAGCTATCGGCCCAGCGACGTGCTCACCTCGATGGCCGGTATCACCATTGAAGTGGGCAACACCGACGCCGAAGGACGCCTGATCCTGTGCGATGCGCTGACCTATACCCAGCGCTTCGCGCCGCAGGCCACGATCGACGTGGCGACCCTGACCGGTGCCTGCGTGGTCGCACTGGGCAAGCATGCGCATGGCTTGCTGAGCAAGCACGACGATCTTGCCGACGAACTGCTGGCAGCCGGCCAGACCGCGCTCGACCGCGCGTGGCGCCTGCCCCTTTGGGACGACTACCAGCAGCAGCTGGAGTCGGTGTTCGCCGATGTCTACAACATCGGCGGCAAGAGCGCCGGCGCGATCACCGCCGGCTGTTTCCTCGCGCGTTTCACCGAGGGCCAGCGCTGGGCGCATCTGGATATCGCCGGCACCGCGTGGGACGAAGGCCGCAAGGGCATGGCCACCGGTCGCCCGGTGCCGCTACTCGCGCAGTGGCTGCTCGATCGGCTGGCCTGAGCGCGCAGTCGCCGGCATGCCGCGCGCGGACTTCTACCTGATCGACAAGCCGCGCTACCGCGAAGACCCGCTGCGCGTGGTCTGCGTACTCGCGCGCAAGGCCTTCGAGGCGCGCCAGCCACTGCTGATCCTGGCCAGCGACACGGCCCAGGCGGAAGCGATCAATCAGCTGCTGTGGGAGTTCGACGACGACACGTTCATTCCGCACCAGATCGCCGGCGACGCCGACGATGCGGTCACCGCGGTGCTGATCGTGCCGCCCGGCACCGTCACCCCGGACCGTGCGCTGGTGCTCAACCTGCGCGATGAATGCGCGCCCGGCAGCTGGGAGCGGGTGCTCGAAGTCGTGCCGGCCGAAGCGGCCGCGCGCGCGGGCTCGCGCTCGCGCTGGTCCGAATACAAGTCGCGCGGAATCGAGATCGCCAAGCACGACATGTGAGTCCGCCCCCTCGCGCGTTCCGTGCGGCGTTGTCGCAGGCGGCGCGCAGCGTAGCGAAAAGCCCAGCGCAAACCGGGATTTTCCGGCCGAAAGACGGGTGTCGCTGCAGGGGCTGGGGCTTCGGCTGGTTGTGGGGCAGATTCCAACCCACCTGCGCGCAAGCCCGGCTGATCGTCCGGCTCATGGCCGCAGCAATTGCATCGTCGCGCGTAATCGACAGCCCTGACGCGGCAGCGTCTCGTTCGTTTCCCGCCAGTCTCGCGCAAAGCATCGTTGAGCATCCGGCGCAGCTGCCAGAAGTCGTTGCATTACATAGCCGCAGTGACGACCTGTGGCGGCTACAGCGCGGCGCGGAGCTCATCCTGCACTTGCGCAAGCATCCAGATCGCTTGCAGCTGCATTGCCGGAAACATTGCGAGTAACAATGCAGGCGGGTCGGTTTGCCACGCCGCGAGCGCCGTTTGCCGTGCACTCAACACCGGCTCGGCTGTTAATTATTCTGTTACCGGTATCGGCTACACTCTTGAGGCTAGTCAATCGATTCGAGTCGGTAGCGGTGTTTCCGCGAAGACTCTCTCACAAGCGCAATCCGCCACTGCATTCGTGTGCCCGGCCTGTCATGCCCGATGAAAACCACGATGAAAATGGCGTTGCTTGTTTCCGCTCTGGCCGCGTTCGCGACACCGGCGCACGCGCAGCCTGTTGGCGATCTGCTGTATCTGGATGGGTTTGAGTTTTTCTCCCGACTAAACGACACCGGTCAGAACGGATGCGCCAATAGCGGCACAATAGTCCTGATCGATCTGCCCTGCCCGCAAGCCGGCTTTCCGCGCCAAGATGGTGATTTAGGCCGTGATGCGTTGGCCCGTTCAGGCTCATTGGCAAAAATCGGCGGCGGTGAGGCCGGTTTCGACTTCACGAAGATCAGCAATAGCGGGGCTTCTTTGCCTGCCAGTGCTGGACTCGGTAGCGGGCCCAATGATTGGGCCTGCACGCGCGATAACGCCACCGGCTTATTTTGGGAGGTAAAAATCGACAGCGCACCGAACTTGCGGCATGTCGGACATAGATATACCTGGTTCAGTACCGATTTCAGCAGCAATGGCGGGGCGTCAGGGTTGATCGGCGGCCCTGGCAGTTGCAGCAACACGCTCGGGCTGTGCAACACCCAAGCCTATGTTGCGGCGATCAATGCGCTCGATTTGTGCGGCTTTAGCGATTGGCGCATGCCGGATCAGTTTCAACTGCAGGCAATAGTGAGCCAGACCCGCACAATGCTTACCCTGCCAGCCGTCGATCCCACGTATTTTCCGAACACCCGAAGCAGCTTTTACTGGACCGGAACGCATAGTGCCGGGGGCGGCGCTTGGGCCATCGCTTTCGCACGTGGCGAGATGAGTTTCGCGGTCGAGGAGACCACCCACCATATACGTTTGGTACGAAGTGGCCAATGATTCCCACCTTCCGCAAAGCCCCTTCGGGATTTCCCATGAAACGCCGTGCTCAGGTTTCGATACTGCTGGCTTCGACGTTTGCTGTAGCGCAGATCCATGCGCAACAAGTTTGCCCAAGCGGAAACCGGTTGGTGGCGCCCGATAACCGCTACAGCGTCGATGTCGATGGCGTCGTGCGCGATAGCCAGACCAGACTGTTCTGGAAACAATGTTCTGAAGGTCAATCAGGGCCCGGTTGCGCTGGCACGGCTGCCGTCTTGAACTGGCAAATGGCGTTGACAGCAGCAAGCATCAGCAGCTTTGCAGGCTTCAGCGACTGGAGACTGCCCAATAGAAATGAGCTGCTCAGCCTGATGGAGTCCGGCTGTTTTGACCCCGCGATCAATCAAACGCGTTTTCCCAATACATCCATGCTCCCCATTTGGTCGTCCACCAGCTATGTCGGTAGTGCTTCCGATGCTTGGGCCTGGGCCATGGATATCCGCACTGGCGCGCTCTTCGGCGACGCGAAGAATACGCCATTCAATGTGCGTCTGGTTCGCGGCGGAGACTGACAGGGGCTTTCAGGCCGACTGTGCTGCTGTGCTGCTGAACTGCTTGATTGCCGGCGATGTCGACGACGTCCATCGCAAGTGAGAGGCCGAACACGCATACGTCGGATTGGTTTGTGGATGATCGCGTGGTCTGACGCTGCTTGGCCACCGACGAACGCGGCAGAGGCGAAATCGCAAGTAGGCGGGGGCGTTGGCGTTGGCGCGGCCGAGTGCGACGCAACGTGGCCTTCGTTGGTTCAGCTTCCTAGGGCGTGCGCGGCGGCGGGCTCGCGTCAACCACCCGCGCACTGGTCGCTATGTCGTGCCACATGCGCCGCTTTGCATCAACGAATCCCCACAGCACGCCGAGCAGCGCCGGTGCCAGCGCCAGCAGCAGCATGCCAAAGCGCAATGCCAGCAGGCCCCAGCCCGGTCGCGTGCCGGCGTCGAACAGCAGCCGGATGCGCCACGCGCGCATGCCCAGGGTCTGGCCGCCGCGCCGCCATGACAGCGCGAAGTACAGGAAGGTCCCCAGCAGCAGCAGCAGCTCGAACCACCCGCTATAGGGCGGCACCGCGCGTAAGCCGCGCAAGCCGACCACCAGAAAGCCGATCGCGAACCAGATCGCGACGACCGGGAACACGTCATAGATGCCGGCGGCGATGCGGCGCCAGGTGGACGCCGCCGGGGGCGATGCTTCGGGAGTAGTCACGCGCAATCTCGTGCTCGGGTCGCGAATGATAGATTGTGCGCATGTCCACGCGCCGTTCGCATGCCGCAGCGCCGGTCGCTGCCGATCCGCAGGCCACGCCGCTGATAGCGCAGTTCGTCGACAGTGCCTGGGCCGAGCTGGGACTCTCGCGCAACACGGTCGCGGCCTATCGCAGCGATTTGAGCCTGTTCGCGCGCTGGCTGCACGGCGACGGCGAAACCCTCGAGGCGGTCAGTCGCGAGCGCATCTATGCCTATCTGTCGCTGCGCCTGCGCGAGGGCTATCGCGCGCGCAGCAATGCGCGGCTGCTGTCGTGCCTGCGCCACTTCTACCGCTGGATGCTGCGCCGTGGCCGCATTGCCAGCGACCCCAGTGCCTTGATCGAGATGCCCAAGCTGCCGCGCAGCCTGCCCAAGGCCTTGAGCGAGAGCGAGGTCGAGGCGCTGCTGGCAGCGCCACAGCTTTCCACGCCCGAAGGCCAGCGCGACAAGGCGATGCTGGAACTGCTGTACGCGACCGGCCTTCGGGTCAGCGAACTGGTGGGGCTGGCAGTCGACGCGGTCAACCTGCGTCAGGGGGTGGTACGCGTGCGTGGCAAGGGCGACAAGGATCGACTGGTGCCGCTGGGCGACGAGGCGCAGCATTGGCTGGGTCGCTACCTGGATGCCGCGCGCGGCGAGCTGCTCGGGCGGCGCGCGAGCGCGCAGATGTTCGTCACCCGGCGCGGCGGCGGGATGACGCGGCAGGCATTCTGGCTGCTGATCAAGCGCCACGCGTTGGGCGCCGGCATCGCGCGGCCGATCTCCCCGCACGGCCTGCGGCACGCGTTCGCCACCCACCTGCTCAACCATGGTGCGGACCTGCGTTCACTGCAGCTGCTGCTGGGCCACGCCAGCCTGTCGACGACCCAGATCTACACCATGGTCGCGCGCGAGGGACTCAAGCGGCTGCACGAGCAGCACCACCCGCGCGCCTGAACCGCAGCCAGCGTAGCGTCCGGGGGCGACCTTCAAGTGCGCGTCTGTCAGAATAGGGCACTCAACCCGGTAGAGCGGCGGAACTTCGGCACCCACGCGTGGTCTGCCGATCACCGCGGCGATGCCGTCGTCGCGTATCAATACTGCCCGAGGAACGCCCTGATGCTGCTGAAGTCATTGTTTGCCGCCACCGCGCTGCTGTTCGCGGGCCACGCCCTCGCCCAGGATCAGACCGAGGACAAGGTGCGCGCCGCGATCAAGTCGCTGGTGCCGGACGCCGCGGTCGACAAGATCGAAAAATCGGTGTTGCCGGGCTTCTACGAAGTGGTGATGGGTGGGCAGGTGATCTACGTCAGCGCCGACGGCAAGTACGTGGTGTCGGGCGTGGTGTGGGATGCCGCCGAGCGCAAGAACCTCACCGAGGCGCGTTTTGCCGGCATCCGCAAGGCTGCACTGGCCAATGTGCCCGACAGCAAGCGGATCATCTTCCCCGCGAAGCAGGAAAAGTTCGCGATCACGGTGTTCACCGACATCGATTGCGGCTACTGCCGCCATCTGCACCAGCAGGTCGCCGAGTACAACAACCTCGGTATCACCGTCGAATATCTGTTCTTCCCGCGCGCCGGCAAAGGTTCGGAATCATGGAACAAGTCGGTCGCGGTGTGGTGTGCGGCCAATCCGCAAGACGCGCTGACCAAGGTCAAGAACGGCGAGACGATCGAGATGAAGACCGATTGCGCCAACCCGGTCGAGGCCGACTACGACCTCGGCCAGAAGATCGGCGTGACCGGCACGCCGGCGGTGATCACCGCCGACGGCTCGCAGATCGGCGGCTACCTCGCCCCCGACCAGATGCTCGCGCGCCTGCAGCAGACGCCGCCGAAGGGCTGAGCGACCTCGAGGCGTCGGCGCGGTGGGCAGGGCCCGCCGCGCCGAGGCATCGGCCTGCGACAAGGCCGTGCAGCAACCACTCACCCGCCATCTGGGAGCCGGCACGCCGGCGACAGATCTTGCAGCAACCACCCACCCGCCATGTGGGAGCCGGCATGCCGGCGACAGGTCTTGCAGCAGCCACCCACCCGCCATGCGGGAGCCGGCACGCCGGCGACAGATCTTGCAGCCACCCCTCACCCGCCATGCGGGAGCCGGCATGCCGGCGACAGGTCTTGCAGCAGCCACCCACCCGCCATGTTCGAGCCGGCATGCCGGCGACAGGTCTTGCAGCAGCCACCCACCCGCCATGTGGGAGCCGGCATGCCGGCGACAGGCACCTCAAGGCTTGCGCGACCATTTCCTCGACGGCACAGGCAGCCATCGCTGCCATGCCAGCTCCCACAACGAACAACGCCCCGTGCCGCCATACATTCCCGATCAGCACACGCCGGACTGCCTCTGCCCGGCTTTGGTCGGAACACGCTCACACCGCGCCCCGCGCCACAGTCCGGGCTAGAATGTGGCCCCTCGCGCGGCCTTCGCGATACTCCCGATGATCCTTCTCGACGGCCATAGCGCCCTTTCGACGTTCCGCATCGAGCGGCTCAACGCGCAGCTGGCCCGGCACGACCGCAATGTGCGGGTGCGCCACGCGTGCTGGCTGTATGCGATCGAGGCCGAGCCCGGCGCGGTGCCGGATATGCAGCGCCTGCTGGACCTGCTCGATGCCACCGGCACCGCGCAGCCCGGCGACGGCGGTCTGCGTGTGCTGTTCGTGCTGCCGCGGGTCTCGACGATCTCGCCATGGTCGACCAAAGCCACCGAGATCGCGCGTGGCGGCGGCCTGCCGGTGCTGCGCATCGAGCGCGGGATGCGCATCGAGGTCGATGG
>Ga0105049_10002804_pt1 | contig 20623 bp, 21 predicted proteins | sample MAT06_FD_78087 | JGI IMG/M metagenome (GOLD analysis project Ga0105049, IMG submission 78087) | Freshwater microbial communities from Lake Fryxell liftoff mats and glacier meltwater in Antarctica - MAT-06 | ecosystem: Environmental > Aquatic > Freshwater > Ice > Liftoff microbial mat | place...
CGACCGCGAGGCCGCCCAGCTCGCCGATCGCGCGCTGCCCGGCGGCGCCGTCGTGCTTCGCGATCTCGCAGCGCTCGCGCACGATGCCGGCCGCGGTGCCACCGGGGTTCGTCGCGCGGTCGATCACGAGGCGTTCGCTCGTGCCTGGCTCCGCGCGGCACTCTACGAGGATGCCGCTCGGCGTCGACTCGGCGTCGCCAGCTGGTGATCGTGCTATGCCCCGCTCGTGATCCTTCGCGAGACGTTCCCGGCCGGCGCCTTCGAGTGCAACTGCACCATCCTCGCGTGCGGTGACACCAAGGACGCGGTCGTCATCGATCCGGGCGGTGAGGTCGCACGCATCGCCGAGATCGTCGCGCAGTACGACCTGACGGTGACCTCGATCATCCACACCCATGCGCACCTCGATCACATCTACTGCACGCGCGACATCCGCGAGGCCCACGGCGGCGAGGTCTGCCTCCACAAGGGCGACGCGTTCCTCTACGACGGGTTCGCGATGCAGGCACAGATGTTCGGCTGGAAGGTCCGCGACACCACGCCGGTCACCCGCTGGATCGAGCACGAGGACAGCATCGCGCTCGGCAAGCAGATGCTGTCCGTCGTCCACACGCCGGGTCACACGCCCGGGTCGGTCTGCTTCGAGCTCGTCGATCCCGATGCCGGCCGCCTGCTGTTCGCCGGCGACACGCTGTTCCGCCGCGGCATCGGCCGCACCGATCTGCCTGGTGGCGACAGCCAGCAGATCCTGCGCTCGATCAAGGAGCGCCTGTTCTCGCTCGACCCCGACACGCTCGTGATCGCCGGCCACGGCCCAACGACGAAGATCGGCGACGAGGTGAGATCGAATCCGTTCGTCAGGAGCTGATCACGCCTCGTGATCGCCGCTGTCGACCAGCGCGTATGGCCACGACTCCACGGACGTGGGTGGCTGCGGGCGCGGCATCACACCTGGGAGCGACGGCTGATGAACCTTGGGGATCGGCGGGATCGTGCTCGACCGTGCGCGCGTCGACTTGTTCTCGACGGACGGCAGCCCGCAGCGCGCGAGCACGAACTCGACGGCGCGCACGCGCTCCTGCATCGAGACGCTCTCGATCGGCAAGTACGAGACGCCGTACTGCTCGAGCATCAGCTTGACCATGCCGTCGATCCGCAACACGGAATCCCACGACACGCCGGCGCGCACGCCATCGTCCTTGAGCAAGGACTGGTGGGGACGCAGGAAGAACACGATGCCGCTCGCGACCCACGACATGTACTCGCGAAACCGCGGGTCGTTCATCATCCGGGCCGCGTTGGTGGTGTGCTCCGCCACGTACGCGAGGTTGTCGAACGCGCGATCGGACACGAACTTGCCGTCATGCATCTGCTCGACCGCGACCTGGCGCGCGAACACGCGCTCCTGATACTCGCCGACCAGATCCATATCCGTACGGAGAGCGTCCAGTCCGGTCTCCATCTCGGCGAGCACCGCCCGCGCGACCTCCGTGATCATCGGCAACCCGAACCGCCGTGACACGTACCGGCAGAGCGTGGTCTTTCCGGTCGCGTGACTGCCGACGAAGTAGATCCGCACGGCCAGGGAGATAACCGATCCGTCTGACAAAGCCGTCCGGATTGCGCGGACGTCGAGCGCAGTCCCAGGAAAACCCGCCGGGCGCAATTCCTGCGCGGCTCGCTCCGAGCAGTCGCGATCACGGCTAGCCTCGACCGATGTTCGAGTCGGCAGAGCTGGGTCACGAGATCGACAAGGAGCGTTACGAGCGCGAGGCGCCCGACATCCGGCACGCGTTGCTCACCGCGCAGTACGATCTGGTCAAGGCCAAGAAGTTCCCGGTCGTGATCATCATCGGTGGCGTCGACGGGGCCGGCAAAGGCGAGACCCTCAACCTGATCAACGAGTGGATGGATCCGCGCCACGTCCAGACCAACGCGATGCGCCCGATCGCCGACGACGACGGACGGCCCCCGATGCGGAAGTTCTGGCGCGTGCTGCCACCGAAGGGTCAGGTCGGCGTGTTCGTCGGCTCGTGGTACTCGGTGCCGTTCATCCGGCGGGTCTACGGCGAGATCAAGCAGAGCCAGTTCGAGCAACGTCTCGATCAGGTGCTGCGGTTCGAGCAGATGCTCACCGACGAGGGCACGCTACTCCTCAAGTTCTGGCTGCACCTCTCGAAGAAGGGCCAGAACAAGCGGTTCGAGAAGCTGGCGCGCAAGAAGGCGACGCGGTGGCGCGTCACCGACACCGACTGGAAGCACCTCGAGATGTACGACCAGTTCCAGGGTGTCGCGCAGAACATGCTGCGCGAGACCAGCACCGCCGATGCGCCGTGGCTGGTCGTCGAAGGCGCCGACGAGCGCTATCGCAGCCTGATGGTCGGCAAGACCATCCTCGAGGCGATCCGTCGCCGGCTCGACGAGCCGAGCAAGTCGCAGCGCGTTCGCGTGCCACCGCGCATGCACTCGATCGATGACGTCTCCGTGCTCGACAAGCTCGACCTCGATCGCAAGGTCGACAAGCAGGACTACGACGAAGCCCTCGCCGTGCTGCAGGGGCGGCTCAACACGCTGACGCGCCACAAGAAGTTCGAGAAGATCTCGGTCGTCGCGGCGTTCGAGGGCAGCGATGCGGCGGGCAAGGGCGGTGCGATCCGCCGCGTCAGCCAGGCGCTCGACGCGCGGCGCTACGACGTCATCCCGATCGCCGCACCGAATGAAGTCGAGAGGGCGCACCCGTACCTGTGGCGGTTCTGGCGGCAGATTCCCGATCGCGGTGGGATCGCGATCTTCGATCGCAGCTGGTACGGACGCGTGCTGGTCGAGCGGGTCGAGGGGTTGTGTAGCGAGGCCGACTGGATGCGCGGGTACTCGGAGATCAACGACTTCGAGGAGCAGCTCGTCAACAACCGCACGATCGTCGTCAAGCTCTGGCTCCAGATCAGCAACGCCGAGCAGCTGCGGCGGTTCGAGGAGCGCGCCGCGAACCCGGTGAAGCAGCACAAGATCACGGCCGAGGACTGGCGCAACCGCGAGAAGTGGGACGCCTACAATGCCGCCGTTTGCGACATGATCGACCGGACGAGCACCGAGCTCGCTCCCTGGAAGCTGGTGCCGGCGAACGACAAGTACTTCGCCCGGCTCGAGGTGTTGCGCACGCTCGCCGATTCGATCGAAGCCGCTCTATAGTCGAGCTGGTAATGCCGTGAAGGATCTGATCAACCTCCGTCAGCTTGAGCAGCTCGCCGCCGCGCGGCTGCCGCAGATGGCGTGGGACTACTACGCGTCCGGCGCCGACGACGAGGTCTGCCTCCGTCGAAATGTCGATGCGTACGAGCAGGTGCGGCTCCACTATCGCGTCCTCGTCGATGTCGCGCAGCGAACCCTCGCCACCACGGTGCTCGGCGAGCGACTCGCGATGCCGATCGCGGTCGCGCCCACCGCGTTTCACAAGCTCGCGCATCGCGACGGCGAGCTCGCCTCCGTCCGCGCGGCGGGAGAGGCCGGGACGCTGTTCGTGCTGTCGACGCTGTCGAACACCGCGATCGAGGACGTCGTCGCGGCCGCCACCGGTCCGGTGTGGTTCCAGCTCTACGTCTATCGCGATCGCAGCGCGACCGAGGCGCTGGTTCGTCGTGTCGAGGCCGCGGGTGCACGCGCGCTGGTCCTCACCGTCGATGCGCCCCTGCTCGGCCGCCGCGAGCGCGACGTCAAGAACCGGTTCGCGCTGCCGCCGCACCTCGGGATCGAGAACCTCCACGCGTCCGGCTATTCGCGCTTGCCACCCGCCGCCGGTGACTCGGGGCTCGCGGCGTACGTCGCCGAGCTCCTCGATCCGAGCCTGTCGTGGAGCGCGGTCGAGTGGCTACGCTCGATCACGCGGTTGCCCGTGCTCGTCAAGGGCATCGTGCGCGCCGACGATGCGGTCCGCGCCGTCGAGCACGGTGCGGCAGGTATCGTGGTGTCGAACCACGGCGGGCGTCAGCTCGACGCGTCACCGTCGACGATCGAGGTGTTGCCGCGGATCGCCGATGCGGTCGCGGGGCGCTGCGAGATCCTGATCGACGGCGGCATCCGGCGCGGCGCCGACGTGATCAAGGCGATCGCCCTCGGTGCGAAGGCCGTCCTCGTCGGCCGCCCGGTGTTGTGGGGCCTCGCGGCGGGTGGACGTGAAGGCGTCACCGCGGCCCTCGGCGTGTTGCGCCGCGAGCTCGATCTCGCGATGGCGCTGTGCGGCTGTCCTGACGTCGCCAGCATCACACGCGACCTCGTCGATCCGTGACAACCACGACCGACCTCGAGGCGACGCTTTCCGAGGCCTGGACACTCGACAACCTCGCGGTCTACGGCGATCACCTGATGTCGCTCGGCGATCCGCGCGGAGACCTGATCGCGGCAGATCTCCACCTCGCCCGCGACGGTTCCACGCCGGAGGTGGAGCGTCGTCGACGCCGTGCGATCCGCGCGTGGCTCGGGCTCGCCGCCAGCGTCGATCCGACTCGCGGTCGGTGGGCCAGCGTGACGTTTGCGTTTGGCTTCATCGACGATCTACGCGCCGACCTCGCGTCGCAGATCCTGAGCAGCCCCGCTGGACCCTACGTTCGCGGCATCACGCTGTCGCAGAAGTCGCCGGCGATCTCGTGGCTGCTCCACGAGATCGCCGCGGCACCTCGGCCGTGGCTCGAGCGCCTGACGCTGCTCCACCGCTCCACCGGGCGTCCACCGACCGCGGCCTGGACCGTCGGGGCGGGGGCGCTCTCGGACGTGGCGATCGGTCCGTTGATCGCCGCGACGCCACGGCTCTCCAGGTTCGAGCTCGCGGGGCACCGCATGCTCCGCGCGTTCCCGCACCCCGGCGTACGCGTCCTGCGGGTCGACGGCATCGATGCCCTGCTGACGATCCTCCAGCCAGGGCAAGCGATGCCCTCGGTGACCGAGCTCGAGCTCGCGTTCGCGCACGCACACGGCGAGCCGGTGGTGATGCAGCGGCCATGGCCCACACTGGTGCCAGCCGAGTGCTTTCCCGCACTCCGCCGCCTCGACTTGTCGGCGAACGATCAGCACGCGACGACGGATACCCAGATCGGCGTGCTCGACGTGCTGCCGACGCTCGGCGTGCTCGATCAGCTCGAGGAGCTCCGGCTGCCGGCGCTGCTCGAGTTGCACGAGCACGCGATGCTCCGGCGCGTGATCGCGCGGATGCCGCGGTTGCGTCAGATCGAGATCGAGCACGGTCCGAGGGAGCTCTTCGAGGTGGAGGGTGTCCAGGTGATCGCGGTCCAGCCGCGGTGGCCACGCGATGCAGGCGTCGTCTAGACCGTGTGGCTGAGGATCCCCGGTGATCCGTTGGCGTTCGAACTCCCGCTGCGCGGCGTGATCCGGTTCTGCAGCCACGTACGCGCCCGGTTCGATGAGGCCGTGATGGCGAACTGGGAGGAGGTCTGGCAGACCTTCGAGGTCCTGGCGTACGGCAGCTGGGGGTACGGGTTGCCATCGACAACGCTACGGGTCGCCCTCGGAGCACTCGGCTACCTCGACGCCAGCATCCCGGACCTCCGGCCGTGGGCGGCGCTCCGCGAACGGTTGCAGGCACTCACCGAACCGATCGACGTCTGGGTCTCGTGGGAGTAGCTGCGTTATCCTGGGGCCGTGACCGTGGTCAAAGAGATCGAGCTGTTCTTCCAGGAGGGTTCCTCCGACAAGGTCTACAACGCGACGATCGTCGACGAGGGCGGCGTCTACACCGTCAAGGTCGCGTGGGGTCGCCGCGGTAGCACGCTCAACACCGGCGCGAAGGCCGTCAAGGTGACGCTCGCGATCGCCGAGAAGAAGTTCGCGTCGTGCGTTCGCGAGAAGACCAACAAGGGCTACCAGGAGATCACCAGGGCGGTGAAGCCGGCCAAGGTCGCGCCGCCGGTGGGCGAGGGCTCGGGAACCAAGGCACCGCGAGCCCGCGCACGCGTCGGCCATGCAGCACAGCTGCTCGAGCCGATCGAGGACGCCGAGCTCGAGAAGTTTCTCGCCGACGAATCGGTGATCGCGCAGCAGAAGATCGATGGCATGCGGGTGCTCACGCATGTCGGAGACGAGCTGGTCGTAACCAACCGCGACGGGCAGAAGACGACCAAGGTCGACATGTCCAGGCTCGCCGGGCTCGAGTACTTGCCGCCGGGTACGATCGTCGACGGCGAGCTGCTCGACGATGGCTACTGGCTGTTCGATATGCTGCAGTGGGGCGAGGACGACATCCGCGATCGCGGCTATCTCGAGCGCTGGGAGCTGCTCGAGAACGAGGCCGAGCCGGCGCTCTCCGGCGACATCCGCGTGGTGCCGATCGCACGCGGCAAGAAGGCGAAGCGCGCGCTGCACGACAAGCTTCGCGCGGTCGGCGCCGAGGGCATCGTGTTCAAGAACAAGGATGCGCCGTACACCGCGGGTCGCGGCGTGACGCAGCGCAAGCACAAGTTCATCAAGAGCTGCGACGTGATCGTCCTCGAGAACGCGGGCAACGCGTACCTGATGGCGGTCTACGACGGCAAGCAGCTGTTCGAGGTCGGCAAGGTGTTCGCCGGCACCACCAACGCATCACGCAAGGCGCTCGATACCGCGCTCGGTCGCGGTGAGAAGCCGATCTGCGAGGTCCGCTACCTCTACGCGAGCGACGGTCATCAGCTCTATCAACCGGTGTTCGTGCGCACGCGCGACGACAAGCCGGCGAAGCAGTGCCTGCGCGCTCAGCTACTCACGACCTGCCGCGAGGTCATCGTCTAGCGAGTGTCGTCCAACTCCGTCTAAGTCGCGTACTTGACGCCGAGCACGTCGACGATCTTCTCGGCCGTCGCGAGATCGATGCCGAGCGCTTCGCGAACCTGATCGAGCAGCTCGTCTTCCGCGGGATCCACCATCCCGCCGCTCGCCATCGCGATGTCGAGTGCGAGCGTCAGCGTCTTCTGCTTGACGATGTCGCTCGAGATCCCCGACAGCGCCTGCACCCACGCTTCCTTCGACGGATGCGTCAGCCGCAGCTCGGCGACCTTGGTCTTGAGCTCGGCAAGGTTTCCGTGGCGGAGCTCCGGGATGGTTTCGACGTAGGCGTCGAACACCGGCGACATCTCGTCGTTCTTGAAGTCCGACATCAGCATCATCCCGTGCAGCAACAGCACGGTGTCCTCGGGGGTGGCGGAGATCTCGTACGAACGACGCGGCATGCGCCCGACTCTATCAGCGGTGATCCCAGTGCAGCAGGACCACGTCCTCACGATCGTGCGCCTCGCGGAAGAACTCGTTGAGCACGAACACCGCCTCGTAGCCCTCGAACTTCTCGAACATCGGGATCGCGAGCGCGAGCAGATCGGACCCGAGCAGCGCCATGTTGTTGCCGAGATAGTCGGCGGGCTCGGCGCCGCACAGGCACGCGAACAGCGTCGACTCGGGCCACAACGGAAACGGCACCACGATGTCGTCGTGGGCCTTGGCCAGGGCCGCGCCGTGATTGCCGCGAGCGGCGGCGGGCGTCAGGAAGCCCCACAGCTCGCGGTCGAAGATCGTCTTCGCGAGCGCACTCCGGGCGGGTGGAGCGATCCGGGTCACCAGCTCGAGCATCGTGCGGTGACCGATGGTCTTGCGATTGCGCACGCTGTAGACGTTGGCCGCGGTGCGCTTCGCGAGCGTCCGTCGCTCTTCCTCCGAAGGCGGCTCCACTGCCGTGTAGATGGCGCACATCCCTACTGACACCTGGCAAGCATACAACTCGACTGGTGGTCAGGTCGAACGGGACGGGTCGTGAGGTTCGCAGGACACCTCGACCGAGAGCGTCTCCCCGCCACCGCCGACGTAGATCGTGCCGCTGGTCGGCGTGGCATCGAGGTAGTTGCGGCCGGTCGCGACGCGGACGTGATCGGTCTGGGTCAGGATCCCGTTCGTCGGGTCGAACCCCTTCCAGCCGACCTGCGGGAGATAGACCTGGACCCACGCGTGCGAGGCCTCGCTCTGGCGCGTGTTCTCGTGCTTCGGCCCGGTGTAGATGTAGCCGCAGACGTAGCGCGCCGGCACCCCGAGCAAGCGCGCGAGGCAGATCATGAGATTCGTGAAGTCCTGGCAGACGCCGCGGCGGTTGACGTAGACGTCGAACGCCGTGGTGTTGACGTTGGTGGAGCCCTGCACGTACGAGTACTCGCGAGAGATCGTGTGGTTGATGTCGAGCAGCGTGTCGAGCAGGTCGGACTCGTTGCGCTTGACGAAGCTCATCGCGTACTCGGCGAGCTCGGCGAGCTCCGACTCCGGCAGCTCGGGCGGCAGCAGGAACGGATCGAGCACCTGGCGCTGCCACGGCATCCACACCAGTGGGAAGGCGGAGGTCACGCGCAACGGACCGAACCCGAGTGGGTCGATGTCGAACACCTCGACCACGCTCTTGCTCTCGATCACCATCTCCGAATACGGCGACTCGATCGCCATCCGGCGCACGCGGTTGCCGAACACGTCCTCGTAGTCGCGAAACTGCGACGGCACGGAGATGTTGAGCTGCTGCGAGACCACGTTCTGCAGGCGATCGTGGACCGGTGCGAGGCGCAGCACGTGCGTCGAGCGCTCGACGGCCTTCGTATACTTGTAGATCGTGCGATGGGTGACCTCGAACTTCTTGGGCTCGGCGCGGCTCGGGCGACGAAGCTCGCGGGGCGTCTCGAGGGCAGACCCCGTCGTGCGCTCGATGATCACCGCGCCCTCGCGGATCACGAGCAGCGAGCCGGGCGCGAGCTGACGCCACACCAGCGCGGTCTCGGTATCGCCTTGCTTCGGCCGCAGCGGCTCGGTGCACACGATCACGCCCTTGCGCGACTTCGCGCCACGACGCGTGAGATCGACGCCGAGGTCATCGTCACCGAACTCGATGCGCTCGTACGGCGGCACCAAGATGCCGATGTGCAGCGGCGCGCCGCGACGATCCGCGTGGACGAGCAGGTCGCGCCCGTCGGTCAGGCACATCGTCAGCTCGCCGACTTCGTTCAACGCACCGAACCACTCGGTCACGATCTCGAGATCGATGTCGGCGAGGTTGCGCCAGCCATACTCGAGGAACCGGTTGAGCAGACCGCAAAAGATCGCCTCGGTATCCGTCGATCCGACGGGCTCGAACGGACCGGGCACCTCGGTGGGCTTGCGATCGAGCGAGCCGGCGTGCGCCATCAGCCAGTCGCGGCGGCCCCATGTGCGCGAGAACGGTTGCGTGTTCGCGTCCGACAGCGCGCCCCAGGTGGCGGCGCGGATGTGAAGGATGAAGAGGTTCGACTCGACCTGTTCCCACGCGAGCGCGAGCTGGCTGCGCATCGATGCCTGCGGCGGTGCCGGCTCCTTGAGGATGCTGACGCTCGGCTCACCGGCGGGGTAATAGCCGAGGCCCCACCCATCGGGCAGCGTGCGGCCCGGGTTCAGGCAGTCGAGCGTGAACGACGGTGCGAGCTCGCCTTCGAACGACATCGCGAGCAAGTTCGGCACCGACCGACTGTATCCCGTGGTTCTGGTGTCAGCCGAGTGCGAGCCCTCGTTCTTGCACCGTCGCTGAGATGTCGACGCATCGCGAGTGGCTACTCGACTTGCCGTCGTGCCAAACCGCGAAGGATCTTTCGAGTTTCAAGCGCGCGACGACACGTAGGTGGCTTCGTCCGGACGCGCGCGGCACGTCAAATGCTGAGACGCGCCACCAAACCTGGGGAGCTTATTTTCGATGATGAAGACGGTGATGATGAAGACGGTGATGACGGTGATCACCGGGCTGTCGGTCAGCCTTGGACTGCTTGGCTGTGTGGACGAGGACGACGGCAAGCCCGATGTCTCGGACGTCAAGGGCGGTGTCGATGGCAAGGCCGAGGCGTGGGGCAGCGCGGACTCACCGTTGCTGTTCAATCCAGATCTCGAGCTGATCGCCGCGAACCTCCCGGCGACGGGCGCGGCACGCAACACGCCATGGGCGGCGAGCTACTGGCCGATCTATCAGGACAACATCAACGTCAAGTGGAACGGCGCCGGCACCGATGCGCCGTCGACCAAGTACGGCAAGGCGTTCAACCTCACCGGCGTCGAGGACGCGGTCTCGAGGGCGCACGGCATCGACTCGCAGGCGGGCGCGAAGGCGTGCACCCAGAGCAGCGAGTGCAACGCGTCCCTCAGCGAGGAGTGTGCGATCCGCGACGGCAAGACGTCTGGGCGTTGCATCCCGACCTGGTTCGGCATCTGCCACGCGTGGGCGCCGCTCGCGATCCTGCTGCCCGAGCCGAAGAAGCCGGTCACCTACAATGGCGTCGAGTTCAAGATCAACGACATCAAGGCGCTGCTCACGCTGGTGCATGATCGCACCGAGAGCCGCTTCGTCTCGCTGCGCTGCGATCAGCTCGACAGCTCGCAGGAGGTCAGCTTCGACAAGTACGGCCGCCCAACCGGCCCCAGCGCGAGCTGCAAGGACACCAACCCCGGAACGTTTCACGTGCTGATGACGAACTACCTGGGCAAGCAGGGCGAGTCGTTCGTCTACGACCGCACGTGGGACAGCGAGGTCTGGAACCAGCCGCTGCGTGGCTATCGCGTCACATCGATGGCCGAGGTGTCGGCACTCGACGCGAACAAGGCCGTCGGTGTCACCGCCGAGGGCGGCACGACGAGCGAGAAGACCGGGACCGTCACCGGTGGCGCGACGACGGACCTCGGTGTCCTGCCGGTCACCGCCGGGCAGAACTTGACGATCGCGATGAGCGGCACCGGCGATCCGGACCTCTACGTCAAGTTCGGCAGCGCGCCGACGACCGGCAGCTACGATTGCCGTCCGTACGAGACCGGCCCGGCCGAGACCTGCACGTTGACCGTGCCCGCCGGCGCGACGCAGGCATTCCTGTCGGTCGCGGGCTACGGCACGACGCCGTCGGCCTTCAAGCTAGCGATCACCAACGGTGGCGCGATCCCTACGAGCTACGTGTTCAACGCGAACGCGAAGAAGCTGATGCAGGTCCACATGGACGTCGACTACATCAGCGAGTCGGCGTCGACGCTCGACGGCAACCTCGGCTCGCAGATCGATCGCTACACGCACCAGGACAAGTACGACTACATCCTCGAGCTCGACGGTGCGGGCAAGATCATCGGCGGTGAGTGGATCGGCACGTCGAAGCGCCAGCACCCGGACTTCGTGTGGCTCCCGATCCGCTCGACGGTGACCACCGTGGCGGGCGGCAAGATCAGCTACGCGAACGTCAAGATGATCTACGACCTGTCGATGCAGGATGGCACCGGTGGCACCGGTGAGGTCAAGACGGTCAACGATGCGGGCGTGATCGCGAAGGCCACGTGGAAGCAGTACGGCCCGTTCAAGGTCGCGGCCGGTCAGAGCCTGACCGCGGCGCTCGAGGGCGATGGAGATGCCGACCTCTACGTCCGCAAAGGCGCGGCACCGACCGCGGCCTCGTACGATTGCCGCCCGTATCGCAACGGCACCAGCGAGGCGTGCACGGTGACCGGTGGTGGCGAGGTCTACGTCGCGGTCAACGGCTACGCGGCGACCAGCAACTTCACGCTCAAGATCACGTACACCGAAGGTGGCGGCACGAACCCGCCGCCGCCGCCGCCACCGGTGATCACGCACGTCAACACGACGGGCAACGTCGCTCAGGGCGAGATGAAGATGTTCTCGGTCGCCGTGATCGCGAACAAGAAGATCGTCATCCGCACGACCTCGACCGTGGACGTCGACCTCTACATCCAGCTCACCGCCGCGCCGACGACGAACGCGTACCTGCAACGCGGGTACACCTCGTCGGGCAACGAGACGATCACGTACACGCCGTCCTCCAACGGCACGCTCCAGATCGGCGTGCACGGCTACGCACCTGGCGCGTTCTCGGTCCGTACCGCGGATCAATAAGTCACGCGACACGCAGGTCGCGGGTTGCGCCGCGCAGGCGCAGGCGCACGAAGTCGTGAAAGTACGACCGACCACCGATCAGAAGGTCACTGGGCCGGGATATCGCGGACCGACGGTGTTTGATTGAGCACCACCACCTTGGTCTTCCGCGTGGTGCGAATGTTGATCATCTCGACGAACACCGAGAAGCCCATCGCACCGTAGACGTAGCCCTTCGGGATGTGGCCGCCGAACGCCTCGATGAATAGCACGAGGCCGATCATCAACAGGAACGACAGCGCGAGGATCTTCACCGAAGGGTGACGCTCCACAAACACGCTGATCCTGGCGCCCAGGAGGAGCATCACGAACAACGCGACGATGTTCGCGGCGACCATCACCGAGATGTAGTCGGTCATGCCGACGGCGGTGATCACCGAGTCGACCGAGAACACCATGTCGAGCAGCATGATCTGGAAGATCACGCTCGCGAACGTTGCGGTGGTTGTTGGTAGACCTCCGTCGCCGCTGGAGGCCTCGAGCTTGTGGTGGATCTCCTTGGTCGCCTTGAACAGCAGGAATGCGCCGCCGGCGAGCAGGATCAGCGCCTTGCCGGAGAAGTCCTTGCCGGCGATCGAGAACAGCGGCTCCTCGAGCTGGACGATCCAGGACAGCATGCCGAGCAAGCCGAGCCGGCTGACGAACGCACCGACCAGTCCGAGTTTGCGTGCGCGGTCACGCTGGTCGACGGGTAGTCGACCCGCGAGGATCGCGATGAAGATGATGTTATCGACCCCGAGGACGATCTCGAGGGCGGCGAGGGTGGCGAAGCTCAACCACACGTCGGGAGAGGACAGCAGTTCGATCATGACGAGACTCCGTGACGAGACCAACACCGGGTGAACCGGCCGTGAACAGACGACTTGAGTTGCTCAGCCTGGGAGGCACGGGGGCCGGAAGATCGACGCGATGCACGGTGTCGGCGGGATCGGGTCGTGGTGCCACCTCAACGAGATGACCACCGTGATCGGAGAGAGTGCGTGAACGTCGGCGTCGACGAGCAGATCGTCGACGGTGGCTGCCTCGAAGATCTCGCGGACCTCGGCGGTCTCGACCGGCAACTCGGACGAAGCGATCGCCGAGGTCACCAGCGCGACTGCGAGTAGCAACGTCCAGATCCTCACCAGCACGGCAGCCAGTCTAACCCAGCTCGCGAACGCGACATGCGTTACCCGGCGCGGGAACCCACCACCACGCCTGCGATCCCGCCTCCCGAGTTTGCGACGATGGGCGATGTCTGGTTTCGGGCGGCGCATGACGTTCGTGCGCGGGCTCCTCTGCTCGACAGGGTGCGAGCTCGTGTTCCTCCCCGACAGAATCATCCCGCCCAAGCCGCCCAAGACACCAACCGTCGGCATGCTCGTCGAGACCCGCGTCGTCGCCGATGCCAACCGCAACAACGTCGGCGAGGAACGCCGGATCACGGACGCCACGCAGCGGTGACATTCGAGGACGGGCGTACTGTGCCGGTCGAGAGCGATGCCGCGGGCGGTTCGTGTTCGAGCGCTCGTCCCAACACTACCGGCGACGGCTGATCCGCGGCCCGGCACGATGAGCTGGCCGAGCTCCGGATCGGGTCGAAGCAGATCGGTCACGAGGCCAGGCCCACGCTGCATTCGCGCACCGAAAGCCGCATCGACTGGCCAATCCTGTTCCAGGCTGGACGGGTCCGGGAGCTGTTACATTGTGCCAATGCTGCGTTGGTCGTTGGCTCTGACCTTGAGTGCGTGCAGCTACCGACCGCAACCCGGCACAGCCGACAGCATCAATGGGCAGCCGGCGACCTGTCGGACGGCCAACGTGTCGACGATGGGCGGACTGGTCGGAGGCGCCGGGGGCGGCGTCAGACCACCGCAGCTGTGCGCCGACGACGAGGTCGTTGTCCAGGCGTTCGTCGAGATGACCAACGGTAGCCGCTGGTTCGAACACATCGCTTCGGCGAGAGCGACCTTCACATGCGGTCGGCTCTCCCGACCTGCCGGCGGATCCTTCGCGACGAGCTCGACGGACGCGTTCGTCGTCAACCCGGCACCGTGTGATGTCTTCGTGCCGCAACTCGCGACGACCGTCGCGACGTGCGCGTCCGGCTCGGTGATGGTCGGGATGCGAGCGTCGGTGATCCCCACCGACGACAACTTCACGTGCTTCAACAATGTCGCCGCGTTATGTGCGCCGATCGAGGCCGACGGACTGCCCTCGTCGACAGCGCACGCCGTTGACGTGCTCGAGTCGGCAGACGCGAGCCTGACACCTGTCGACGTGCGGTGTCCCGGGCGTCAGGTGGTGCGCGGAGTACGTGCCCATCACGGGTGTGGCCTCGATGGGCTCGACCTGCTGTGTGACGATCTCGTGTGCGACTGAGCTGGCACTCCGCTGCGAGGACCAAGTGGGCTGGCGCTCCTCACTCGTGGCCGTGCAGCGCTTCCTCTTCGCAGCCCCTGGTCGCGGCAGGTCATCAGCGGCGGAGGAAAGCCTGGTACGCCTTGGCCAACTGCGTCTGATTCTCTCCGGGGCGCACGAAGGTCGAGAGTTGCGCGACATCGAGGTCGGGCAAGACCTCGCTGCGTTCTCGACGCGCGTACGCGTCACCAACAAGTCGATACACGGCGATCGTCTGGGTGTTCGGCCGCCACTCCCATACCTCGGGGACTCCCAGTCCAGCGTAGACCGCCATCTTGTCGACCAAGGCGCTGGTCACGACGACCTCGATCGCGATGTCCGGGATGGCATCGTCGTGGAGCTTGCCGAGCTTGTAACATTCGTCGGGTTCGAGGCCCCGCTCCTTCGCTTCGCGACGAAACGTGGCACCACCGAAACCCCGTAGGTCGACATCGCGCTCCATCGCCCATACCTCGATCAATCTCGCGATGATCTTCTTGGCGTCCTCGTGGAGCGTCGACGGACTCATGAGCTCGAGCGTCCCACACAGGTACGTCATCTTCAGACCGGCATGATCCTCGAGCGCGTCGCGCAAAGCGACGTAGGTCCACCAGGGCACTCCATGCAGCACGAACCGAGGCTCGTTGTTCGGTTCGGCTTGCTTCTGCTGAACGGCGGCCATGATCCCAAGCTACCACGGTCAAGCGACGGCTTCGATCACCCGTTCTCCGCCGGTGACGGCGCGATCGGCGCGCGTCTGGCGCGCACTGCACGAACACGCGTAGAGCCTCGTGCTTGGCGTCGGTGCCTGCGAGCAACCCGTGGAACACGGCCGCGACGAACACCGCGAACGCCGCTCCTACGTCAGCTCCGTCATCACCGTGCTCGCCCTGATCGCGGTCCGGATCGCGCTCGGGGCCGCCATCGGGAGCGTCGCTAGCATCGACCGCCGTGTCGTGATCGACACGATCAGGGCACATGCCGGCACCTGCTGTAACCACAGGTCGGCCAGGTGCGTCGAACCCGCTCTTGAAAGGAACCGTATGAAGAAGCTTCTCTTTGTTGTCCTCCTCGGTGCTGCTGGCTGCGGTGGGTCGTCCAAGCCCGCTGACACTGCCCCGACCTCCTCGCCTACGGCTGCCACCGCCGACATTGTCGACACCGCCGTCGCTGCGGGATCGTTCAAGACGCTGGCTGCGGCCCTCACGGCGGCTGGCCTGATCGAGACGCTCAAGGGCCCTGGGCCGTTCACCGTGTTCGCACCGACCGATGAGGCGTTCGCCAAGCTACCGGCGGGTACCGTGGAGGCACTGCTTGCCGACAAGGCGAAGCTCACCGCGGTGCTCACCTACCACGTGGTGGCCGGCAAGGTCAGCTCGGGCGAGGTCGTCAAGCTGACCGAAGCCGCGACGGTCCAGGGCGGGATGCTCAAGATCGACGCGTCATCCGGCGTCAAGATCAACGGCGCGACGGTGGTCAAGGCCGATATCGAGGCCTCGAACGGGATCATCCACGTGATCGATACCGTCCTGCTGCCGCCACAGTAACGGTGCCTTCCCGATACCGGGCTGGTCGCGCCGCTCTGAAGGTGCCGAGATCGATGCGGCCAACCCGGATGACGACGGCAACACGGCGCTCGGGACGATGTGCAAGTCGAAGAGCGGCGCGATGTCGAAGACCGAGCAGGCGATCGCGCTCTGGCTGGTCGAGCGCGGCGCGGACGCGTCGAAACCGAACGACGACGGCAACACCCCAGCCATGCACCGTGACGGGGCTCATCCCGCGTCTGACCGGCGCCGCCGCACGCAATGCGCGCGGGGTGCACGGCTTGCGCGACGACAGGCGCCGGACGACGACGCCAGATGCGAGGACACGCTCTTTCATTGTGGCACGGGACTCGCTGGCCCATCCCGCGGAGGCGCGACCATGCATCGGAACGTCGGCAAGATCCTTCGGCCGCTCGACACAGGACGGGGAACGCGAGCGCTCGGGTACATCAACCATGGCGGCACGCTCGCCGTGGCCGGGATGCTCGGCACGAACCGGGGCACCTGGATCCACGCCGTGGCGGCCGTCGCCGATGCGCTTCAGCGGGAGCTGCTCGAACCACTTCTGGACGGGCCATGAGCGCGGTGCTCGCCACGCCCAACGGACCGAAGGCCGAAGCCTGGCACGCGCTCACGAGCGGACGGGCGCTGGCCGAGCTCGGAACGCCTCTCGAAACGGGGCTGTCCTTGGCGGAGGTGCAGCTCCGCCGAACACGCTTCGGACCGAATGCGCTGCCGGAGAAGCAGCGCACCTCGCGGTTCATCATCTTCCTGCGTCAGTTCCGGAGCCCGCTCGTCTACATCTTGTTCGTCGCCGCCGGCCTCGCGTTTGCGCTCGGAGAGCGCATCGACGCGACCGTCATCCTCGTCATCGTCATCCTCAACGCGATCCTGGGTGCCTTCCAGGAGGGGCGCGCCGAACGATCGCTCGAGGCTCTCCATCGGCTAGCCGCCCTGCACGCGCGTGTGTTCCGCGAGGGACACGAGGCGATCGTCGAGGCGCGCGAGCTCGTGCCGGGCGACCTCCTCCTCCTGGCGGCGGGTGATGCGGTGGCGGCCGACGCGAGGCTCCTCGAGGCGGCGTCGCTCGAGATCGCCGAGGCCGCGCTCACGGGCGAGTCCCTGCCCGTGACCAAGACGAGCGATCTTCAGCCTGCGGACACCGTCCTCGCCGATCGTCGCAACATGGTCTACGGGGCCACGCACGTCACGGCGGGACGCGGGCGCGCCCTCGTCGTCGCGACGGGGACCACCACCGAGGTCGGAAAGATCGCGGCCCTCACAGCCGCTGCCGAGGAGCCGTTGACCCCGCTCGGCAAGCGCATCGAGCAGTTCGGTCGCTACGTCATCGTGGCCGGGATAGTCATGAGCCTCGTCGTCGTCGCGGTCGGCCTGCTCCGCGGCCTGCCGACGGCCGAGATCCTGATGGTCGCCGTGAGTCAGCTCGTGGCGATGGTCCCCGAGGGAATGCCGGTCGCGGTCACCGTCGCGCTGGCGCTCGGCGTTCACCGCATCGCGCGCCGAGGCGCACTCGTTCGCAGGCTCGTGGCCGTAGAGACGCTCGGCTGCACGACGGTCATCTGCAGCGACAAGACCGGGACGCTCACGAAGAACGAGATGACCGTGACGACAGTGCACCTCGCAGGCGGGCGCACGCTCGACGTCACCGGCGCCGGGTACGCCCCCGATGGGCGCCTGGAGGAGGACGGTCAGCCGGTCGACGCGGCTGCTGATCGTGACGTGCATGCGCTCGCTGAGGCCGCGATCCTTTGCAACGACGCGAAGCTCGTCGCTCCCACACCGGGGGAGCCGAGCTGGCGCGCCATCGGCGATCCCACCGAGGCTTCGCTCGTCGCGTTCGGGGCGAAGGCCGGCCTCGGCTCGGACGCTACGCACCAGCGGTTGCCCCGCCGCGCCGAGATCCCGTTCGATGCCTCCAGCAAGATGATGGCGACCGAGCACGCGGACGAGCGCGGCTCGTTCGTCGTGATCAAGGGTGCGCCCGAGCTCGTGCTCGATCTCTGCTCGACCAGACAACAAGACGGGCGCTCGGTACCGCTCGATGACGGAGCGCGAGGCGAGATTCGTGTGGCGTGGGAGCACATGGCGGAACGAGCGCTGCGTGTCCTCGGGGTCGCGGTAGCGCAGGGTGCGATCGATCGCGAGGGAGGCTTCGAGGCGCTCCGTGGCAAGGCGACCCTGCTTGGCCTCGTTGGCCAGATGGACCCACCACGAGGCGAAGCGCTCGAGGCGGTCCGCAAGTGTCGCGACGCCGGCATTCGACCCGTCATGATCACCGGAGACCACAAGACCACCGGCGTCGCCGTCGCGAAGCTGCTCGAGATCGCGAGGGACGGTGAGATGGCGGTGGAGGGGCGAGAGCTCGAGCGGATGAGCGACGCCGAGCTGTCCGAAGCGCTGCCGCGGATCTCGGTCTTCGCGCGAGTCCATCCAGCGCAGAAGCTCCGGATCGTCAAGGCGCTCCAGGCACGTGGCGAGGTCGTGGCGATGACGGGCGATGGCGTGAACGACGCCCCCGCGCTGGCGACCGCCGATGTCGGGGTAGCGATGGGGATCACGGGCACCGAGGTGGCCAAGGGCGCGTCGAAGGTCGTCATCACCGACGACAACTTCGCGACGATCGTACGCGCCATCGAAGAGGGCCGCGTCGTCCACGGCAACCTGAAGAAGGTCGTGCTCTACCTCGTGTCGACGGCAGCGGCCGGCGTGCTCATCCTGGTGTCGGCGCTCCTGCTCGGGTTCCATGCGCCCTTGGCCGCGGTCCAGATCCTCTGGATCAACCTCGTGACCGACGGCGCCGTCACGCTACCGCTGATCATTGGACCTCCCGAGAACGACGTGATGCGGCACCCGCCGGTGCCCGTCGGCGAGCGTCTCCTCACGACGCCGCTCCTCCGGAGGATCGCGCTCATGGTCCCCGCCATGGCGATCTCTACCCTCGGCTATTTCGCGTTCCGCCTCGACGCGGGTATCCCCTTCGCGCAGGCGCGCACCGAGGCGTTCACGGTCCTCGCCGTGTGCCAGTGGTTCAACGCGCTCAACTGCCGCTCCGAAATCGCCTCCGCGTTCCGGATCAACATCCTCAAGGAGCGCTGGCTCCTTCTCGGGATCGCGTTCGGCGGCGTGCTCCACGTCGCCGTCGTGTACACGTCGCTCGGCAACCGGATCTTTCACACGGTGCCGCTCCCGTTCGGGGAGGCCGTCGCCGTCGGCGTCGTCGCGAGCCTGGTACTCTGGGTCGAGGAGATCCGCAAGCTCGTCGCAAGGCGCCTCGCAAAGCGCCAGAGCTGCGTTGCTGCATCCCCTGTTGTGCATGCAAAGCGCCTCGCAGCACGAAGTGTCGCTTGAGCCGCACTTGCACGCGCTCACGCGCACGCTGCGTGGCGAGGTCGCCGCCGCGTTCCGCGCTGTGCTGCCCCGGATCGCGAAGCTCCCGGCCGATGAGCGGGACGGCCGCACGCTGCGCACGCTCCGCGCGGTCGCGTTCTTCGGCGGCAAGCTCACCGCCTCCGAGGTGAAGTTCCTCGCGCCCCGCCGCACGGACCAGGGCGACTACCTCGCGAACGAGGGCTTCATGATCCCCGCGCGCGGCAAGTAAGGGACCCCTCCACCGGCCAGGGGCGAGCGGGCGGTGGCTTCGTGCCGCTGGCCTGGGGGCGGCATGTTGCGGCTCCGGTCGGAACGCGATTACTCTCGTAGAGTCAAAGCCATGTCCGCAGTCAAGCCGCACACCGTTTTCGACCTTGCCGGGCAACGCCTGCCATCGGACTACGATCCGGTTTCGCAGATCTACTTCAAAGACGATGGTCGCTGGCAACAGCAGCACGACCAAGTGAAGCAGCTCTTGGCGAACCGCGAGCATGTGGTGCGACCAGCAGAACGACGTCAGGAGTCTTTGTGGCGAAAGGAGACTCAGGAGCAGCGGAAGGCCCCCAAGGCGAAGCGCCGATAGCGCGCGCCCGCACCCTGCCTTGAGGGTCTTGATCGCGACGGTGCGGCCGAGCGCGACCTGCTCGGCCTCGCGGACGACACCCATGCCGCCCTGACCGAGCACCTTGCCGATCCGCAGCTCGACCGGTTTGCCACGCTCGGCGAGCTGCGCGAGGAACGCGGCGGCGCGCTGCGTGCTGAGATCGCGGTTCGCGACCGTTAAGACTTGCACGTACACTTCGGGATCAATCCTCGGCGGAACAAGTGCGCGGTGCAGGTCGCGTTTTCGATCGAGGCCAAGGTCATTCGCGTCATCGCGCCGAGCGGAAAAGCCGCCGCGGTCGCCGCGATGTGGACCTCGAGCCATGCCGCTGCCTCGGCCGGGCTCTCGGAAGTGTTGTGGAGCTTGAGCAAGCGTCGTTGACGCTCGCTTCTGCGCGCGTGCTGAGATCGGCGGCTCGTGCGGTCTTGGTTCGTGAGCGTGGCAGCCCGGTCGGGGATCGATCGCAAGCCTCGACGACGGGACATCGGAGCCGAACGTGGCAGAGCTCGAGCCAGAAGCGGGTCGCGCGACGATTCGCGCGGCGGCATGTCGCGGAGGCCTACGTGCGAGCGCTTCCGCCGGCTACGCTTCCGAAGTGAGCGACGCATCCGGGCTCGGAGATCTGGGACACGGGTTCCGGTTTCTCAACCAGCATCCACGCCTGTGGGGCTGGGTGATCGCGCCGGCGATCGTGATGCTGTTGATCATGATCGGTTTGATCGCCGGTGTGGCGCACCTCGTCGATCCGGCGGTCGA
>Ga0105049_10002806_pt1 | contig 20623 bp, 20 predicted proteins | sample MAT06_FD_78087 | JGI IMG/M metagenome (GOLD analysis project Ga0105049, IMG submission 78087) | Freshwater microbial communities from Lake Fryxell liftoff mats and glacier meltwater in Antarctica - MAT-06 | ecosystem: Environmental > Aquatic > Freshwater > Ice > Liftoff microbial mat | place...
AATTGTCTGTAATATGAGTAACGACATAGATCTGATCAAACGTCTTGACCCCAGTGCGATGGATCAGATCATGCTTTATCTGGCTTTTAGTGCCATGCGGACGAGTGGGCACAGGCATGGGGCGTTTTTAGATGCAGCCGCAACGGCAGCAAAGTGTGCAATTTACATGACTTATCTAGAGCAGGGACAAAACCTGCGAATGACAGGGCATTTGCACCACCTGGAGCCGAAACGAGTAAAAATTATAGTAGAAGAAGTCAGACAGGCGCTGACAGAAGGCAAACTGTTAAAAATGCTGGGTTCTCAGGAACCGCGCTATTTGATTCAATTGCCCTATGTCTGGCTAGAAAAATATCCTTGGCAACCGGGGCGATCGCGTGTTCCCGGAACCAATCTGACAAGCGAAGAAAAAAGACAAATTGAGCAAAAACTCCCAAGTAATCTACCTGACGCCCAGTTAGTTAGCTCATTTGAGTTTCTGGATTTGATTGAGTTTCTGCACAGGCGATCGCAAGAAGAATTGCCACTCGAACACCAAATGCCTTTGAGTGAAGCCTTGGGTGAGCATATCAAGCGCCGTCTACTTCACTCAGGCACGGTAACACGCATTGATTCTCCTTGGGGAATGCCATTTTACGCTCTTACCCGTCCTTCTTATGCCCCAGCAGACGATCAAGAACGTACTTACATCATGGTGGAAGATACCGCTCGGTATTTCCGCATGATGAAAAATTGGGCAGAACGGCGACGAAATGCCATTCGCGTGCTAGAAGAACTTGATATCCTTCCAGAAAAGATGGAGCAGGCCATAGAAGAATTGGATGAAGTTATCCGGGCTTGGGCAGATAAATATCACCAAGACGGTGGTATTCCGATGATTTTCCAGGCAGCTTTTGGCCAAAAAGAAGACTAGTACTGCTCGCTAAATTTAAAATCCCAAAAGCTTGTAAAGTAAGCTTTTGGACAATTCTGGATAATTGGTCTATTTATGCCCTACTGTACTCATAATACAAAAGTCAGAAAACTGCTTGTAACTTTTGTATTATGATTTAAACCCACATTAAGACTCTCTTTTCTACGAGACGCTACGCGAACAAGTTTGAATTGTTAACACTCGTAACTAACTTTGTGCCTTTCCTTCCAGCAGTGCCGCTAGAGTTTGCTGAAAACTCCTGAGTTGGCTGAGACTGTCTAACCAAGCAGATGTTTTGGGTCTGGCTTTAACCAGTGCTGATCCTTCCTTCGTCATGTTGACGCAGTAAACCATCGATCCAGCTAAGATGCCAGCCAAGCTCAATGCATCACCCACAAGAAATAACGTTGTCATCTCACGTTCGAGGGCATCTCAACCTGCCATCAACTTAGCGATCGCCGGACGCTCACTACAGCGCTTCAGCCACCCGATGACGTTGGGAAACTGTGTCAGATCGACCTCCATCGTCCCGATCCAGCCGACGATGCCTTGCAGGTGCGTGTCCGCAAGGCTGTAGTCGCCGAGCAAGAAAGATTTCCCTTCCAGTCCGCCGTCAAGAATTCTGAGACAGAGGGCGATATCCGCCTTTGCCTTCTCTGCTGCGATCGCGCTACGCTGCTCGGTAGGTACCCAGTCCTGCGAGTTGGACTGGACTGCTCCTTCACTGTTGGTCGGTAGCGACGCGGACAATCGACTGGCTGCTTCGGCGAGGGTGACGTTACCCCAGGCGATCCACTTCATCGCTTCGCCGCGCTTCAGTCCCGGCGCAGGGTAAAGCTTGGCATCCACGCCGAAGACCTCACCAAGGTACATCGTGATGGCGGAAGATTCCCAAATTGGTGTCCCTTCATGGACGATGGCGGGAACCCTTCCGTTCGGGTTGATCTTGAGGAAGTCCGGCTTTCTGGTGTCGCCCGCACTGATGTCAAGCTTCACGCGATCGCAAGGGGTGCCGAGTTCTGCGAGAACGGCTTCGGTGATGCTGGCGGTGGACATGGGAGCATAATAAAACGTCAGGCTCATTGCTTGTTCCCTCGGTAGATTAAAAAAGTAACGCACCCGACAACTTATATAAATTGGATGATTTATTTTTTGGTAGTCCTTAGACATCTCCAGAAATTAAATATGCGTTATGCATAACCCTTGTAGAGACGCGAAATTTCGCGTCTCTACATTTATTATCGGAGATGTCTCTTGAGTAGGTTGGGCAAATTAGCCAACGCTAAAGTCAAACTGTATTTCAAACTATATTTTCAGTCAATTACAAAACACTGTAATTTAATTAGTCCCTGGCTGTGCTGGAACAAGCGGTTGAGTTGGAACTGGGGTAGTCTCGAAACTTGGACTTGATCCCGCAGGTACTATAATCGATGGTGTAGACGAAGATGAAGCACCGATAACGCTGCTGTCACTGCCATCAATACAAGTATCTAGTAGCGGTTTTGAAACCAACTGAGTTGCTCTACCCAAACCTTTTACACACAGCCCAAACCGTTCAGGTAACAGACTGCTACCACAGTAATTCAAAGCTGCTTGGTTAACTTTTTCCTCAGTATCTAAAGCAATCTGATTGACATCTAACTTCACATAGGATCTGACATCAACTACACAGGTAGCTAAATCCTCTGGACGGCGGGCCTGTCCACAGGAAGTCAGCGCATTTGCGCCAGGAATTGAGCTTTGCTTGTTGATTTTAACCACGCAGTCAGCCAAGTCTCTTGGACGCAGTGCCTTTGCACAAGCTTGTGCTGCCGCTTCTGCTGTTACACTCACCCTCAAGAGGCGAGCCGCACACGCACCGTAATCATTGTTAGATGATATAGCGATCGCCATGTCAGGTAAAATCGTTGTCAAAAATCCCGCGATCGCCAAAACTGATACTGTGAAAATCCTAGAGATCGAACTGCTTTGTTTGTTCTGACTTCTGCTAACCACTTTTTTGCTCTGTGACATTGCCATTCTCCAAACACCCAAAGTTATGCTAACTCAAATATTTTAAAAATCCTCTGCAATTAAAGAATTTCAGCGGCGGCAAGGTATAGATATAATTAATTATGTCGAAAATTGTGTTAACATAACTGTTTGAAAGATAAGTAGGCAACGTAAAAAGTATTTAACAGTTAAGAATACTGCGTAAACTAATCTAATGATTAAGTAGCCTACAAAACTAAATAAACACAAAAAACTTATTGGCAAGAGTACGGCGGGACACGTCGGAATTCAGGCTTGGAAGTCAGTGCGTCGGCTCTACCGAACTTAAAGCAACTGGCGGCAAAGAAGATGCTTCTACCTTGGTAGGATACGTCATACCAAGGGAACCAGCTTCGGAAAACCAAGAATCCCCTGATTTCTGATCAGGGGAATGTCAAAATGAATGCTAAGTAAAGTTTAAACAGGATTAGATTAAGGAAACTCATGTCCCGATATAGAGGGCCACGCCTCAGAATTGTCCGCCGCTTGGGCGACTTACCAGGATTGACTCGTAAAAGCGCCAGACGCGCTTACCCGCCAGGTATGCATGGTCAGAACCGCAAGAAGCGCTCTGAGTATGCTATCCGTCTAGAGGAAAAGCAAAAGCTCCGCTTCAACTACGGTTTGACTGAAAAGCAATTGCTACGTTATGTGCGAAAAGCCAGACGTGTTACCGGTTCTACGGGACAAGTGCTGCTGCAATTGCTAGAAATGCGCTTGGATAATACCGTTTTCCGTTTGGGTATCGCCCCAACAATTCCAGCCGCTCGTCAATTAGTAAATCACAGTCATATCACTGTTAACGGTCGTCTGGTTAATATTGCCAGTTACCAATGCCGTCCCGGTGAGGTAATAGCTGTTAGGGATAGAGTACAATCACGGAAGTTGGTGGAAGCTAACTTGCAATATCCCGGTTTGGCTAACCTGCCCACTCATTTGGAGTTTGACAAAACTAAGTTGGTTGGTAAAGTCAACAGCATTATTGAGCGGGAATGGGTGGCACTACAAGTTAATGAACTGCTTGTAGTGGAATACTACTCACGACAAGCTTAATAATCATTTGTCCTTAGTGAGCTAGTGCGGTCTTGGGGGTTTCCCCCATGAGCAACTAGCGAACCCGAAGGGTCATTTGTCCTTAGTCATTTGCAAAGGACAAATGACGAATGACAAATGACTAACCACCAATTTGCGACATGGTGCGAGTGTATGTACCTAAAATGCCAGAATCGCGTTCTTTAAAGTTAATTTCTGGCTTGATTCCGAGTAAATGTCTTACCTGCTCTTGTAATTGAGTGGTACTGATACCAGAACGCAGAGCAGTTTTTAAATCTATTTGACCAGTTTCATTCAATAAACAGGGACGCAGCCAGCCATCAGCACTCAGGCGCATCCGATTACAGCGATCGCAAAAACATTCTGACATCTGACTAATAAATCCTAGTGTCCCCTTCGCACCGGGAATTTGAAAGACATCAGCCGGCCCAGCACCACGTACTTGGGATTCTGTCAAGCCCCAACGATCGCGGATTTGTTGGCGTAATTCAGCTGAAGATACCCAACCGCGATCGCCAAACAAATGCACATTACCAATAGGCATAAATTCAATAAATCGAACGTGCCACTGTTTGTCAATTGTCAAGGCAGCTAAATCGAGAATTTCATGGTCGTTGACCCCAGGAATCACCACTACATTCAGCTTCAGGGGGTCAAATCCGACGCGATGGGCAGTTTGAATCCCATCCCAAACTTGTTGCCAACGAGAACGACCGCGATTACCGATAATTTGCTCAAAAATGTCGGGATCAAGAGAGTCCAGACTAATATTAATTCGTCGCAAACCAGCATTGTAGAGGTTTTGCGCCATCGGAGCCAGTAAAAATCCGTTAGTGGTCATCGAGAGGTCTTGAGTTTGGGGAAGAGTTGCGATCGCACCAACCAAATCCACCACACGGGGACGCAATAAGGGTTCGCCCCCAGTCAAACGAAACCGATTAAAGCCGACTGGAATAAATACCTCTTGAATTAAGGTGAGCAGTTCCTCATCAGTCAACATCTGTTGTCTGAGAATATAGTCCAGTTCTACTCCCTCTGGCATACAGTATTGACAACGAAAATTGCAGCGATCGATTAAGCTAATTCGGAGGTAGTCTACCTGGTTCATCGTTTTATTTCTATTGTCTTCGATAAATTAAAGACCATACCGAGGTAGTTTACCCCTTTATCCTATTTTGCTGTAATTCAAGATACCGCACCACCTCTTAAGTCAGAACTTAAAGATTGTGGCATAATAAGCCGATCGCATCCACCTAGTTAGTCATCAATCGTGCAAGATACCGACTCTATCAACGACCTTGCTGCTGCTTTACAACAGCCAGCAGATATTACCTTTGAGCTGCCCGATCCCGAAGATGAACTGATTCTAGAGTCAGATTTTCAACAGCAGCTCGAAATAGCTTGGCAGGTATGCGATCGCTTTGATTTGCAAACTGAAATCTGGCGGGGACGAATTTTACGCGCTATCCGTGACCGAGAAAAAATGGGTGGTGACGGACGCGGTACAGGTTTCCTGGCGTGGCTAAAGGAGCGGGAAATTAGCAAAAGTCAAGCTTATTCCTGGATTCAACTGGCCAATAGTGCCGATACTCTCATCGAAGATGGTAAACTTGACCCCGGATCTGTGAATAACTTCAGCAAACGGGCTTTTATCGAAACCTCCAAAGCATCCCCAGAGGTGCAACAGATGGTGAGTGAAGCTGCCCAAAAAGGCGATCGCATCACCAGGCGCGAAGTGCGTCAACTCAGCGACGAATGGACAGCCATGTCTTCAGATTTACTACCCCAAGCAGTTAAAGAAAAAGCGGCAGATAACACCCTTCCCCCACGCTACATCGCCCCATTGGTGAAGGAAATGGAAAAACTGCCAGAATCGCACCAAAAGTTTATCCAGAAGGAAATTGCTGCTAACCCGGACGTGGATACCCTCAAACAGGTAACAACAGAAGCGCGTAACTTGGCAAAATACCTCAAAGGCGCGGCTCAAGTCCAGGCGTTGACGCAGGAAAATGTTGATATTGAAACAGCCTTAGAAGAAGCGCAAAGAGTCGGCTGTTTGAGCATTGCTGCTGATTTGGTAAATCAAGCATCGCAAATTGAACAAACGATCGCTAAACTTTACATGACTTGGAAACGCATCGGCAATTTAGCAGATCGATTATATGTAGATACTGGTGCAAGTACACCCAACTTGCGATCGCTCCTCACTTGCTTGGAACCTCTGGGTGGTGAAATTATGGAATTGCAACTTAGTGGCGCGACTGAACACACTATTCGTTTGCAAATTCAGGAGACGAGTTAGGGAGTGGGGAATTAAACCAATTCGCAATTCGCAATTCGCAATTACGTGTTGTAACGGGGATTTAGACCCCGCCACAACACTTGCGGCTTGATAGAAGCCGGGGACTTAAACCCCTACATTTTGTTAAGAGTTAAAAGTTTGGATATCCAGATGTTTTCTCTCTAATAACAGGCGATTGTCTTGATCACGTCCAAAAAAGGGGGATCATTAAGGATTATGCACCTTAACCAAACCCTATTGCTTAGACTCCGCTATAGTTAGCGGTTAAAGGCAACGGCTAAAAGGAGTTAAAGAGATGGAAACCAAGCCAACTGACCCATCGCCAGCACTCATAGAAATTCCCTCTGGCTATCTCAACATTATGGGTTACGTTGATCAGTCAGAAGTTAATGGCCCTGGTTGTCGTGCAGTCGTCTGGGTACAAGGTTGTCCTCGTGAGTGTCCTGGCTGCTTTAATCCTGATTCTTGGTCATTTGAGGCTAACCAACTGATTGCGGTCGATGTCCTTGCAGAGAACATTCTCAGCAACCCCCGCAATACGGGTGTAACGTTCTCAGGTGGAGAACCATTTTGGCAAGCACCTGCACTGGCATCTTTAGCTTGTAAGGTAAAAGCTGCTGGGTTAAATGTAATGTCTTTTACTGGGTTCACTCTCAAGCAACTACAGTCCCAATCCGCGCCCCCAGGTTCCCAAGCATTGTTAGAACAACTCGATATCCTGATTGATGGTGCTTTTGTGCAATCTCTAGCAATTAATTCTCCCAACTCTCCAGTTTCTTCTAGTAATCAACGGGTTCGGGTGTTAAACCCAGCTTTCCAAGACCAGATTACCTGGGCTAGCGACCAGATAGAAGTCCATATTCTCAAGGATGGTGGGCGCATTGTCACTGGTTATCAAGGTGGGCTGGAGTTAACGTAATACGGTTCGGATAAGACTTGATCCCCCCAACCCCCTTAAAAAGGGGGGGCTAAGAATAGCTCTATTTCCCCTTTTTTAAGGCTACGGTGTACACATAAGTCGGAAATAGTAGTCTGTCAAGGATAATTGACGAGCACATTCTCTGTAGAGACGGCGATTTATCGCGTCTCTCTAACGTGTCAGTCCTTTAGACGCGATAAATCGCGTCTCTACATGAGGGCTTCCTGGCTTATCCCAAGGGTATTAGGGTAAAACTGGATCTGAAAAAGGGGGGAATTTTAAACTGATTCAAGTTAAAGTAAAAAAATCAAGTTTTTATCTCAAAAATTAGGTTTTTAAACTTAAAAGTCAAGTTTTTAAACTTAAAAGTCAAGTTTTTAACTTAAAAATCAAGTTTTTAAACTTAAAAGTCAAGTTTTAAACTTAAAAATCAGGTTTTTAAACTTAAAAGTCAAGTTTTTAACTCAAAAATCAGGTCTTTAAACTTAAAAATCAGGTTTTTATCTCAAAAATCAGGTTTTTATTGTTAATCGCACGTTATCTTATGCTAGCCATATCAATACAAATATTAGAATTTGATTAAACCATTTCAGACAACTTTTACTAAATACCGCGTACTCTGGGCTGTCTTACTTCTGGGTACAGCACTGGTGGTAACGCTAACGCTGTCGCTTTCTCAAGGAGCAGTACCTTTGAGTATGTCAGAATTTTGGCAAGCCATTCTCCGCAAAGGTGATCCGGTTAAACAAACAATCCTCTGGGATTTGCGTCTCCCCCGCATTACTGCTGCTCTCATCGTCGGTGCAGCTTTGGGAATGTCAGGAGCATTGCTGCAAGGAATGTTACGTAATAGTCTTGCCGATCCATTTATTCTCGGCATTTCAGCAGGTGCAGGACTAATTGTTATTCTCATGCTGGTGTGGCACATATTCCCTGTAGCGATTCCTTTAGCAGCGTGGCTAGGAGCAATTTTAACTTCAGCGATCGTAATTTTGATTGGTCGCACGGGGTCGGGAATATCGGTTGAGCGGTTAATTTTAGGCGGAGTGGCGGTGAGTTCTTTATTTGGTGCTGTACAAAGTACATTGCTGCTTTTAGCTGAAGACGGTCAAATTCAAATTGCGCTCAGTTGGCTGGTTGGTAGCCTCAACGGACGGGGTTGGCAAGAAATTGCTACGACTGGGCCTTATATCATCGTTGCATTGCTAGGGGGATGTTTACTAGCGCGATCGGTAAACGTGCTGGCTTTGGGAGATGATTTGGCTGTAAGTTTGGGGGTTTCGTTGACGCGATCGCGTCTATTAATTGGTGGTGTCGCCACTTTATTAGCCGCAGGTGCAGTCAGCATCAGTGGTTTGATTGGATTTGTTGGTCTTGTTGTTCCTCATGGTGTCCGCCTGATCGTTGGTACAGATCACCGCTTTGTTTTACCACTTTCCGCTCTCGCAGGTGCATGGTTACTAACTTTTGCAGATTTACTCTCTAGACTAGGAGCAGTAGAATTACCAGTAGGTTCCGTCACCGCTTTGCTGGGTTCACCTCTGTTTATCTGGTTGCTTTATCGTCGTTCTACTGGGTTTAATAAATTCTGAACTAATACACTTAAGCAATGTTTTTTATGCCTCAGTGTATGAACAAAGTAATTCGCAGATTTTTTAGCGATATCGATATTATTAAGTGCGATCGCCGAAAATTTATAAACAACTTATGGAGATTAAAAATTATTTTTTCAAAAGTTACCAACATTAAATTCTGATCAAGTATTTATCCATCTCTAGCCTACTTTCCCTGAAAATGAAGATAAAGATTAGTATAAAATCCCTGAGGAGAAAGCCATTTCTTCCAGAGATTTCGGCACTCATACTGCAAATCTAAGAATTCTTGGTCTGAAAGATTGCTATGAAATTCGGCCACTTTCTCTGCAATATATGGTATTTCCTTCTCCTCTATCCAGACGCAATATTTTTTCCAATCAATCATAAAATCGAAAGGTAAAACGCAGTCTGTATTAATAAAAACTGGAATACGACCACAACTAAGGATTTCATATAGTCGAATCGAATAGTTTGCAGAACCACGACAACACAAAAGGTAGTCGCTCTCTACTAGATTCTTCACATATTCAGCACGAGTTTTCTGTCTGATCTCTGGGTCTTGTGTATTTAGATATACTGACTCTGAACCTTTTGTAATAATGAAGTTTGTATTTACTAAAGATGGGCTTTCTGCAAATATTTTCAGAGCCTTACTACGCAGAATTTTTCCCTTGTAAGGCGAAACTCCAAGCTCTAATGATGTGGTTAACATAAACCCGTGATATCCAAGTGCTTTCAACTTTATATCCCATGAATCTGGTTTTGCTAAACCACAAAATCCAATAATAGGTTTAGCAGATTTCTGCCTGAGAGAAATTTCACCTCCCAAATATTCTTTAACATAATCTTCCACAAAAGAAGGCATAATAATATCCTTTTGCCTGTTTTGGGAGCGATATACGGCAGTCCTGATTATTGTTGCATTATTGACAGGGACTTTTTCGGCACAACAATCGCCTGCAAAAAAAATAGCTAGTTCTTTACCGCTATTAGCTACTTTTTCGGCAAATTGCATAGATATATCTTGTGCTTGTTTGTTAACTTTACTTCTCCAACTTTCTCCTCTGATCATTCTCCAGTTCATAGGCATGATTGCTAAGTCAGCTTCTTCTAACGAAGTCATTTGGAAAAGGGAATTACTAACCTCTATATAATTGCCATATAGTCTATTCCAAGGGTATTTTTCAGTCGGGATAAATTCTGTCCAAAAGGGATAAAGCATTGGAACTGTTTCCATTCCCTTAAGAATATAATTTCTGTCAGAGTAGATATTTAATTTCATATTTGGACGTGAGTTTAGCTATTTGAAACATTAGAGGAAATTATACAATAAATGCGCCTAACTTCAACTAACCTTTTAATTGTGTTGACTTCGAGCTTCTATATTATTAGGACTTAGACAAAACTACACGATGTAGGGGCAATTCATAAATTGCCCCTACAGGCTTATCCTTACAAATTCCCTGTGCAAGTTTAAGCATAGATTAATTACAAATTAATAAAAATTTGGGCTGATATTATACTCCTATTCTATTTTTCCTCTTTCTTTTCTTCAAAATTGGTTGTCTTTGGATTCTGAACAGGTCTATAGTTTTCCTGATTTTGCTGTTGTTCATTCTTCTCTTGCACAACTTGAGTGGTATATATTTCTACATCTCGCTGAATAATATCTTCTATCTGACCTGCGAAAAGATTAAATGCCTGTTCATGGCTTGGATAAATCCGATAAGGGCCTGTCAACTGCGAAAATTGCCAACCTTGGGTTTTCAAAGATTCAACTGTACGGCGATAGTGTCGCCAGCGTTCTCCATAATGAAAAAACTCTTCAATGGCAGCACTAATAGCAACTACTTGACTGAGAATCAAGGTTGACCAAACAATAGGTTGTTTATTTTCAATGTTAGTATTATTAATGTTTATACTTACCAAAGCTGGGAGAATTACACCACCAATAATAGTTGTTATTCGCAGAGCATAATGGCGATTGCGCGATGAATTCGCTTTTCCTTCCATCCAAAGTACTTGGTCTAGCCAACGCGATCGCAAAAAATGTTTTTGCCCATCACCTAACTTCATCCCTTCAAATAACTTCTGAAAATCTGCCTTTAAAAATTCCTGATAACTATCTTTTTTTGCCATTATTCACTCCTAGTTAGAAAGCAAACCTCTAATTATTTCGTCTAAGTTCTCAACTTTATTCTCTACGTCGATTAAGTCGATATATTGTAATTTACCAGATTTAGCTAACTCTTTGGCTCGTTCATCGGTAGCTTCTCCACCCAAAGCAGCCGCAAGTATATCTGCTGTTCTACCACTACCAGCAATCACCACGACTAACCTGCCAGTATTAACGCTAGAAAACGCATCTTTAAAAGTAATTTCACCACCGTTCAAAAGTACAGTTAATGAAGGTGAGCCACTAGCTAACACAGTTGCAACATCAGATATCCAAGGAGACTCATCGCCCCAATCACTACCAGGAACCAGCACAAAATGAGTATGGTTCGGTTCTAAGGGTGTCAAATCAGCAGTAACTTCTAACTGATTAGGTAAAGCCACTTTTTTTTCTGGTGTCACACCAATTAAAGCAAATTTAGCACCTATCTGGGTACGAGCTACGCCAATTAATCGCATGACTCCCGCATCCGTACCTCCATCCACAACATAAGCGCCCAATGTTTCAGCAATGGGGGCTAAAACTTCCACAAATAACCGTTGGATGCGGAGAAAGTCGGCTTCACTGATGTTATTTGCACCCCCCACCACTACTAAAACCGGACGCGAGTTACTAAGCCCTATTTGCTCAAGAGCATTTGGCAATTCTGCTTGCTGTTCAACTCGAATAGCTAATGCTGTTTGCCCGGTATCAAAGATAAGTTTCAAACCATTTTTCATTTGTCAAATTTATATTTCAGATGCGATCGCAATGGTAGTGTTGATTATGAAATAGTGTGAGCAAATTTATTCATGACTGCTGCTGTCTTATTAGAAAACGTCTACAAATTTTACAACAATGTACCTGTAGTCAATGATCTGTCATTCAAAATTGAAGCGGGAGAAATATTTGCTCTACTTGGCCCCAATGGTGCGGGTAAATCTACTACAATTCGGATGCTGACTACATTAACGAAACCGTCCCAAGGAAGGATAGAAGTAGGTGGATATGATGTGGTCAGCCAAGCAATACTGGCAAAACAGACTATTGGCGTAGTTTTGCAGCAAATAAGTGTGGATAACGATTTAACCGTCTGGGAAAATATGGAACTCCACGGAAGGCTACATCACATTAGCAACCCGCAGCGACAACAACTAATTAATCAATGGCTAGAGTATGTTGAGCTTGCAGAAAAACGTGATAATTTGGTAAAAACCCTGTCTGGGGGTATGAAACGACGCTTGCAGATAGCGAGAGCTTTATTGCATCAACCGCAAATTTTGTTTTTGGATGAACCAACGGTAGGACTTGACCCTCAAACTAGGCGGCGTCTCTGGGAAATTATTCGAGATTTGAATAAACAAGGGATGACGATGCTACTGACAACTCATTATATGGATGAGGTCGAATTTTTGTGCGATGCTTTCGGCTCTAACAAGCCAGGACGCATCGGTATTATGGATGGCGGTAAGCTGATTTCTTTAGGAACTTTACAACAGCTGCGTTCTCTTCACGGTGAAGGTTTGGTAATGAAGCAATTAGGTGTGTCCCAAGTGGGGAGTGATAGCGCCCGTAGTTGGGAATATCTGTTTTTCCCCTCTCTGGAAGCAGCGAATGTCTACTTGAATGAACAGCCCGATAAAACCGGAATGATGGTGCGTCCCTCTAATTTAGAAGATATTTTTGTGGAATTAACGGGACGCAAGTTAGATTAACCTCATCCTCCTAACTGTCGCAACATGGCTTCTACCCTATCCACGCCAGCCGAGTCATTGCGCCGCCTGTACAAATCACGGGCTTTCTGAAGCAAGCTGTTTGCTTGTTTGGCTTGTCGTCGCTGTTTATACATCGAACCCATCAATTCATAAGTCTGGGCATTGTTTTTGTCCAAACTGATTGCTTGTTGATACGCCCAGGTAGCTGCACGATAGTCTCCCATCCGAGATTGCGTCACAGCCAATCCTAAATAGGCGTTAACGTTGTTCCGGTTCAGCTTTATGGACTGACGATACCCTTCCTTGGCACCAGCAGTATCTCCCAAGTTCGCTTTGATGTAACCCACAGCGTAGTAAAAATCGCTATTGTTAGGGTTGATAGCGATCGCCCGACGATAAGCTGTTAATGCCGCTCGGTAATTTCCTTGTTGAGCGTATAAGTAGCCAATACCTGAATAAATTTTAGCATTCTTGGGATCTAGCCTAGCTGCTTGCTGATAAACAGCGATCGCGCCACTATAATCACCAGTGTCAACTAATCTTCGTCCTTCTTCTAGTAGTTGCTTTAATTCTGGGTTTTTGGCTTGTGCTACTAATACCTGAGCCTGAGCCACCGAAGGTATTGTGAAGGTAAAACATCCTAGTAACACCACACTAAACACGAATGATGTTGGTTTGTACACAGTAAATTTCCTGAAATTTTAGAGGACTTTTTTCTAGTACATTAAAACAAAAATATGGACTTTTGAAAACTGTATTTCTTCGTATTAATTAAGATATTAATAGTTCATTCACTGCATACTCTAAAAATTAGCATTTCTTCACCGAGTTTTTACTGAACAATGAAGTGTCAAGTATAAATTTTCAGATGGAGTTATCCTACATATAAATTGGTATAACGCCAAAATTACACTTTTTTTGTCAGTATTTCTACGAGTTTATTGGCAAAATACAATAGGTATTTCACTTAATATTAGCTAGGCGAGACATAAATTATAGAAATAATTTAACATTCCATCATGTTGATTATTTAAGTTAGCAATTTACTAAATATGTATCAAACATCCTCACATTTTTTATTGTTTATACTACCATTTGAGAAGTTGCTCTACATCTATTGATTGTTTGTATCTTTTTTTGCTCATAACACGATAAGATAAATCCCAAAAGCGAAATGTTCCTTCAAAGTTATGATTTTTCGGGACAATACTGCAAAGGCGATCGCAATCTAAAATTGTGTGAGAGAATGTTTATCAAATCTATTTTTAACACAAACTAATTCTGCATCTGTAATCAAAGTTACAATTGTTGAAGTGTTTTATAAACACTTTGATAAGAAATATCAATCCACATAATATCTAGGAGGCTAATTTATGATTATAACTACCACTGATGTAATTCAAGGAGCCGTGATTGAATCATATTTAGGCATTGTGACAGCAGAAGTAGTCTACGGCAGCAATTTCTTGCGGGATTTTATGGCTGGTATTCGAGATATTATCGGTGGACGCACTGCTAGCTATGAGCGTCTATTTGAGGAGGGTCAACGCAAGGCATTAGAAGAATTAGAACAACGGGCACAACGTTTAGGAGCAAATGCTGTAATCGGCATTGAGATTGATACTGGCACAATCAATATTGACCAGTCAGGAGTTCTATTGCTGATTACTGCTACAGGCACTGCTGTGAGGATGCGTTAATCTTTCATTGACTGCCTAATTACTTTTTTAAGTGCATTAAAACTGGTTATTAATCTATTTTTTCTCCCTATAGATACACTTGTTAACTCTTTCTATTGATAGATATAAAAGTAGATAATTTGGTTATTTAATATTAAGCATAAACATGAATATACCTGAGCAGCAACTTTGGTGAAACAGCATTGGAGAACATAAACTATGTCATACGTAAATCGGGCATCTAATGATGATGTTATTTCTACTCAACCTGCGGTAGTAGGTCGAGTGACTGAATATCATGATCTTGTTCGCTGGGGACCGATTATTTCTGGTCTGTTGGTTTCTTTAGCTACTCAGTTAATTTTGAGCGCGATAATTGGTGCCTTCGCCGCAGGTGCAGTTGAAGGTTCAGGTGCACCTAGAACAATTGCCCCCAACACTGCGGGTAATGCGGGGCTTTGGTCAACTATCGCTTTGTTAATTTCCCTATTTACTGGTGGTTGGGTTGCGGCTCGCGCTTGTGGTCCGATGAATCGCAATACAGCTCTTCTTAACGGCGCAATTCTTTGGGCTACGACTTTGGCAGTTAGTTCGTTTCTATTGGCAAATGGAGTATCGGGTGCTTTTGGTGTTGCTGCTTCCAACGCTGGGGAAGTCATAAACCAAGTACAACAACAAGGTGGAGTCAATGTACCACGAGCAAATGTAAGCGCTCAACAAACTCGTGAGATTGCGGAAAATATACGTTCAGGATTATGGTGGTTTGTGTTTGGTTCTTTATTGGGTTTAATAGCTTCAATGATTGGAGCCGTAACTGGCGCTCGTAGTCCTCGGACTAACAACTACAATTCTGAAAGAATGGTCTGAAAATCAAATGTTGGTATTGATGTAAAAGCACCTTTTTTTAAGGTGCTTTTTGTTTATTATTTAAGGCTGGCGTTTGTAGTATGCTACCGTATATCACCATTTCAGATATGAACTTTCAATCCCCTGTTCACGTCGAATTTTGCCGTCTTTTTCAAACCAAGCAATTACTTGTTGTGCTGTCAAATCTTCAATAGCAACGCTGTACTCTTGGGCGATATGCTTTAAAAGCTTAAGTGATGAAATTGTCAATCTTGTTAAAAACTTTTCTGGGGAAGACAACAAGGCTGCGTCTACTTTTGCTGACTCTTCCAGAGTTAAAAATTGTGCTGATGGTTGCTGTGGTAATACGTCCATAAACGCTATCTCAAACTTAGTTGATCATTGGGCATTAAAAAAAAAGACAAAATATAAACTTTTACTTGCGAGCTTGTACCAAATAGCCACAACGATGTTCGCCGTTGATAATCCAGTGGGTGCGTTCTACGGTACAATCTGATAATACGGCAGCAAACATTTCTAATTCGTGACCACAAATGCTGGGGAAAGACTCGGCAACGTTGGAAATAGCGCAGTTATGCTCCATTAAGATAAAGCGATCGCTATCAATTGCGTCATTCACATCAACCGGGTGATACTCCGCCATGAAGCCTTCCGCTTTTCTGAACTCTACTAAGTTGGCTACCCGTTCTCGCAGTGAACCGCTACCCACGCGATCGCAGTATTCTTGAGCTTTGCGCTCCCACTGTTTCTGTAAAATCGATTTGAATTGCTCATGTCCCATCGTTTCGGCTAAGGTGTCTAGCAGCGAAACCGCAAAATGACTGTGGCCATCACCAAAGCGATCGCTCATTGTTCGATGCAAGCGATCGCGTCCCTGACGACTCAGTTGATAAATGTGCTGCGGCCGCCCCATCCCCGCCGTCTGCACTGATGTCGAATACAAAACTAGCTCCTCCGTCTCCAAATCTTTGAGATGACGACGAATCGCTTGGGGGGTAACTTCTAAAACTTCAGCTAGCTCCAAAGCCGTTGCTTTTTCGTGTTTGTGCAGATATTCTAGGATATCTTGCTTGGTTGAGGACTGGTGAGTAGTCGCCATCTTGTGGTGCGAGACGTTCAGCGAACGCCCCAAAAATTTCTTTGAAAATTTGACTTTGACAACATTGTTGTTGTTAATTTAGCGTAAAATGAAGATAGGTTAAACAACATAGCTGTTGTTTTACTCTCCACCACTATTCTAGCAGCCGTGTAACCATTCAGTAACGTGATATGGGAATCGGCTAAAGAAAAGTCCGTCTCCCATCCTGAAAGAGTTCTGAACACAAGAGATTATTACCGATGAGTGCCACTGTCAAAACCTTAGTCAACCAACCTTACAAGTACGGCTTTATTACTGATATTGAGTCCGACACTATTCCGCGTGGACTAGACGAGGATGTTGTTCGCTTGATCTCCTCTAAGAAGAACGAGCCGCAATTCATGCTGGACTTTCGCCTCAGAGCTTATCGCCAGTGGCAAAAAATGACAGAACCAACTTGGCCGAATGTCAAGTATCCGCCAATTAATTATCAAGACATCATTTACTATTCAGCGCCGAAACAAAAGAAACAAAAGCTGAACAGCTTGGACGAAGTTGATCCAACACTTTTAGAAACCTTCGAGAAGTTAGGCATTTCCCTATCTGAACAGAAGCGACTGGCAAACGTCGCCGTCGATGCGATTTTCGATAGCGTCTCTGTCGCCACTACATTTAAGGAAAAGCTAGCGGAAGATGGGGTTATTTTCTGCTCGTTTTCGGAAGCATTGCAAGAACACCCAGAACTAATCAAAAAATACCTGGGTAGTGTTGTTCCCGTAGCTGACAACTATTTTGCCGCCTTGAACGCCGCCGTATTTAGTGATGGTTCCTTTGTATACATTCCCAAAGGCGTGAAATGCCCAATGGAACTATCTACCTACTTCCGCATCAACTCTGGTGATACGGGACAATTTGAGCGGACTTTGATTGTCGCCGAAGAAGGTAGTTATGTTTCTTACCTCGAAGGTTGCACTGCACCGATGTATGACACCAACCAGTTGCACGCCGCCGTTGTGGAACTCGTCGCCCTCGACAACGCCGAAATTAAATATTCCACTGTGCAGAACTGGTACGCTGGAGATGCTAACGGTAAAGGCGGTATTTACAACTTTGTCACCAAGCGCGGTTTGTGTCAGGGTGTAAATTCTAAGATTTCCTGGACTCAAGTAGAAACAGGTTCGGCAATTACTTGGAAATATCCTAGTTGTGTGTTGGTGGGTGATAATTCTGTGGGTGAGTTTTACTCGGTGGCGCTGACAAATCATATGCAGCAAGCTGATACGGGTAGTAAGATGATTCACGTAGGTAAGAATACTCGCAGTACAATTATTTCTAAGGGAATCTCCGCAGGTAATTCTAGTAATAGCTACCGGGGTTTAGTGAAAGTCAACCCGACGGCAAAAGGGGCGAGAAATTATTCTCAGTGCGACTCAATGTTGATTGGGGATAATGCCCATGCGAACACTTTCCCTTATATTCAGGTGCAAAATAATACTGCGAAGGTAGAGCATGAAGCTTCTACTTCCAAGATTGGGGAAGATCAGTTATTTTACTTCGCTCAACGGGGTATTTCTTCAGAAGATGCCATTTCGATGATGATTAGCGGTTTCTGTAAAGATGTTTTCAATCAGCTACCGATGGAGTTTGCTGTAGAAGCTGATAAGTTGTTGAGTTTGAAGTTGGAAGGCAGTGTTGGATAAGGCTGGAAAATCGCTAGGAATCGAAAAAATTAACGCTTGTAGTCAGCACTTTAGCGTTGGAGAAAAGCGCTAAAGCGCCTACTACGAACTAAAAGAGAAGAGAGAGAAGATGATTATTGAAAATAGTGAAGTTGTGCTGTCAGTAAGAGATTTGACGGCTAATGTTGATGGAACACCGATTTTAAAGGGTGTGAATCTTGATGTGCGATCGGGTGAAATTCATGCGATTATGGGGCCAAATGGTTCTGGTAAGAGTACGTTTTCTAAGGTGTTGGCTGGGCATCCGGCGTATGAGGTGACTGGCGGTGAGGTGATTTTTCAAGGACAAAATTTACTGGAGTTGGAACCGGAAGAACGGGCAAGATCCGGTGTATTTTTGGCGTTCCAGTATCCGTTAGAAATTCCAGGTGTGAGCAATTTGGATTTTTTGCGGGTGGCGTACAATTCTCGTCGCAAGGCGCAAGGTTTAGAGGAAATAGACGCTTTTGATTTTGACGATTTAATTGAGGAAAAGCTGGATGTGGTGAAGATGAATCCCAGTTTTCTCAGTCGGAGTTTGAATGAAGGTTTTTCTGGTGGCGAGAAAAAGCGGAATGAAATTCTGCAAATGGCGCTGCTAGAACCAAAGTTGGGAATTTTGGATGAGACTGATTCAGGTTTGGATATTGATGCGCTGAGAATTGTGGCGAATGGGGTAAATCAACTGGCAAGTCCAGAAAATTCCACAATTTTGATTACTCACTATCAAAGATTACTTGATTATATTGTGCCTGATTTTGTCCACGTGATGGCAAACGGGCAGATTATTACCAGTGGCGGTAAGGAACTGGCGCTAGAATTGGAGTCTCGCGGTTATGACTGGGTGCTGGAAGAGTTTGCAGCTGAGGTGGGTGTGTAATGACTATTCAAGTATCTCCCAGTCCAAATCCTAATTCAAATGCAGTCAGTTTGACATCCGCTCTGTTAGATAGAGATGATTATCTGACTGGGTTGTTAAATCAAGTAATCGCAACGAAAACAGAAGGTTGGTTGCAGGATTTACGCCAAAGTGCTGCTAGTTGGGTACGCCACTCGACTATCCCGACAACCCGCGAGGAAGAATGGCGATTTACTGATTTGTCATCTCTGCGACAGTTCCAATTTAATGTAGAGACGCAATCAATACAAACTGATATCTCGTCGCTGACTTTAAGTGAAGCGGCTAATAGTCGTTTGGTTTTTGTTAATGGCGTTTTTGCACCGGAGTTATCAGCAGTTGCACATTTACCATCTGGAATTGTGGTGAGTAATTTGGCTAGCTTACCTGTGGTTGAGCAGGAGAGTGTACAGCAGTATTTAGCTCAAGCTGAGGGAGCGCAGGAGGTTTTTACGGCTCTCAATACGGCTGGGATAACTGATGTAGCTGTGGTGTGGGTGAAGAAGAATGTAGTAGTTGAAACGCCAATTCATCTGCTGTTTATTTCGGGTGAGACGGCGACGATTTCGCAGCCGCGTTGTTTGGTGGTGGCGGAAAGTGGTTCGCAGGTGAGTTTGGTTGAGGAGTATACGAACCGCAGAGGCGCAGAGAGCGCGGAGGAAGAGGGAGTATATTTTACTAATGCGGTTACGGAAATTTGGGTTGGTGATAATGCCCAGGTGAACCACACTAGGGTTGAGCGGGAAGGTGCAGAGGCTTTTCATATTGGGAAAACTGCGATCGCACAGGCTCGTGATAGTCGATATACTTGTCATGCCATAACTTTAGGTGCAAAGTTGTCACGGCACAATTTGGAGATTTTGCAAACTGGTGAGCAAACAGAAACTACTCTCAACGGTTTGACGATGATTTCTGGTAAGCAGTTGGCTGATACTCATAGTGCGATCGCACTCAATTATCCTCATGGTATAAGTAAGCAATTGCATAAGTGTATTGTAGGCGATCGCGCTCATGCAGTATTTAATGGTAAAGTTTTTGTTCCTAAGCCGGCGCAGTTGACAAATGCAACCCAGATGAATCGGAATTTGCTGTTATCATCTAAAGCTAGAATTGATACCAAACCACAATTGGAAATTACTGCCGATAATGTAAAATGCGCTCACGGTGCTACCGTTAGCCAATTGGAAGATGATGAAATATTCTATCTGCAAAGTCGGGGAATTGATGAAAACGATGCTCGGAAGTTGTTAATTAACGCCTTCGCTGCTGAAGTTATCAACCAAATACCAGTTACCTCTCTGCGAGAAATCCTTTTAAACACAGTCAATAATCTTAAGTCCATATCGCTTGACTCTTGAATCTACCAATGACTTTCACCACTACTAAAACCCTTGCTGATCAAGTTCGCGCTGACTTCCCAATTTTGCATCAGGAAGTCAATGATAAACCCTTGATTTACCTCGATAATGCTGCGACATCGCAAAAGCCTTTGCTTGTATTAAATACCCTGCGAGATTATTACGAGCAATATAATGCTAATGTGCATCGCGGTGCCCATACTCTGAGTGCTAAAGCTACCGATGCTTATGAAGGTGCTAGAGATAAAATTGCCAAATTCATCAATGCTGCATCACGTCAAGAAATCGTCTACACCCGCAACGCAACTGAGGCGATTAACTTAGTAGCTTACAGTTGGGGAA
>Ga0105049_10002809_pt1 | contig 20612 bp, 24 predicted proteins | sample MAT06_FD_78087 | JGI IMG/M metagenome (GOLD analysis project Ga0105049, IMG submission 78087) | Freshwater microbial communities from Lake Fryxell liftoff mats and glacier meltwater in Antarctica - MAT-06 | ecosystem: Environmental > Aquatic > Freshwater > Ice > Liftoff microbial mat | place...
CACTAGACTACAATATCAACCTCTGGTCGCTTGCCACCACGCCTGATGTGAGTGGCAATGCCGCCAATTTCAACAATTTGAACAACTCCTCCTGGACATTGGTGACGACAGGCAACGTCATCACGGGATTTGATGCCGCAGAGTTCACCATCAATGTTGGCGCCAATGCCGGGGCGGCAGGCTTCAGCAACGCGCTTGGCGGCGGTGTCTTTTCGGTGGCTTTAAGCGTGGACAACACGGATCTTCTGCTCAACTTCACCGCCGTGCCGGAACCCTCGACGATGGTGCTCGTCACCATCAGCCTCACCGCCGCGATGATTTTGCGCCGCCGCCGGGCCGTCTCGTGAATTGAGTTGGGGAGGATCGGCTCGGGCTTGGTGGTTTTCGCCGGGCCCGCACCTTTTTAAAGCCGCCCTGCGGGTTCTTGGGGGTTCCTGCAGGGTGGTTTTTGTTTTTTGAGCGAAATCCCGGGATGATGATGTCTTAGATTGCCGGAGACAGAATGCGGATTTCTGGAAAATAAGTTCGGAGGTAGCCACGGACATCCGTGGCCAGTGATCTGGCTTGGGTCGCCGCATGGGCGGCAACGAGAAAATCCGGAAAGATCGTTGTTCGTGGGCCGCCTCGGCCCCGGTATTTGCGGAAGGTCTTCCCGGCCATTGGCACTCAATTGGCACTTGAAAAGTCGCGGAAGGACTCGCCAAAACTTTTCTGGTTCCGTGTGAGTGCCTAGCTTCCGGGATGATTAGATGTCGTGCCGGTCCTGGGTGGCCCATTGGCCATCGATCAACCGGGGTGACGCAGGCGTTTATACCATGACATCAACGGCGTGACCGTAATGCCGTGCGCCACAATAGAAACCACCACGACTGTAAGGGTAAGGGAGATCAGGCGTTGCGCCAGCTCGGGCTCCAATCCCTGATTCACTGCATACATGAGATAATAGATCGACCCGATTCCTCGTATGCCGAACCAGCAAATCAAGCCGCCATCCACTTTTCCAATGCGCGTTCCCCACAACCCCGCGGCCACGGCGAGCGGCCTGATGACAAGAAACAGAACGAGGACGAAACCAATTTCGCGTAAATGGAGAAAAGCGGGGGTGAGTGCCAATCCCACCAGAAGGACTAAAGCGACTTCCAGAATGCGCTCCATCTGCTCGTTAAATCCTAGCACGGCCCGCGCCATCTGTGCAGGAGCAGCCTTCGGGTGGGTCGGGGCCGCGACGTTTACCACCTCAAGATCGCGACTGGTCTCGCCGGCTGGCAACTTTTTGTCGGAACCTTGCTGTTCGATCATTCTGAGAGCCAATCCTGCGGCAAAAACGGCCAAAAACCCGTAGGTGTGACACAGCAATGCCCCCCCGTAGGAGAGGCTGATTAACCCGATGGTGAGAAGCTCATCGCGATCCAGCGCCTCCCGGTGTCTCCGTCGAAGGTAAAGTACAATGCGACCAACAGCGAACCCGCATCCCCCTCCGATCGCCAGACCTCCGAAAATCGCCCACCCAACATCCACCACCAACCATCGCCAGCCCCAATCCCCCAGCTCATGCAAGCCAAGCAGCCCGAGTCCCAGCATCACAAAAGGAAACGCCGTTCCGTCATTTAGTCCGGCCTCTCCGGTCAGACTAAATCGCAAGTGACTGCGGTCGTGGGGATGCTTCAGTTCTATGCCGGAAGCCAAAACGGGGTCGGTCGGCGCGAGAATGGCTCCTAACAAAATGGCTGCTCCCCAAGACAGTCCGAGCCCCAGGACTCCGGCCACAGCAACCAGCAAGACCGTCAACGTCATGGAAACGAAGGCCAGTCGGCAAGGGATTCGCCACAAGCGATCTTTCAGCGGGAGACGAAGTTTGAGGCCGACCGTGAAAAGTGACACCACCACGGCAATTTCGGCTAAATGCTCGAAGAGAACCGGATGAGCGACGGGATTAAAATCGACCACTTTCAGCCCGACGGAGCCCAAAATCAGGCCGATGCAAAGGTAGATCACAGGCTCGGTGAGAGGCAACCTTTGGACCGTCGAGGTGAAGATCGCGACCGTGATGAGCAACGCGCCCATGAGAAAATACCAAGCTTCGAAAATCACATGGAGGAATCGCATGTCGAACACGCTTGGCCGTCGGCACTCCGAATTCTTCCCCAGGCGCATAACCCCATCTTCCCGATATCCCACCCCAAGTCGCTGAGCGGACGCCGCCCTAGGTTATCATCCACCAACGCATTCCTGCCCTGTTTTGTCAGAACCCAAATCGTCCGTAACTTGGCGCGCTTTAGAGCTTCATCGAAACATTTAGGCACGCAACCATGCTCCAAGCTGCGAATAATAGGAGATGAAACCTTTGCCTCAGGACTTAAAAGTTTATGGACTCCATTAATCGCAATCAACCCGAGAACAATCGCGCGGATCTTGATGGACAGGCCGCGATTGACCAGATCAAGACGCTCGTGAAGAAAGCGCAGACGTGCTTCTTCTGCACCGCCGTCTCGACCAGTGGCACGAGCGGTGCCAGGCCAATGAGCGTTCAGCAGGTGGACGACGCCGGAAACCTCTGGTTTCTGAGCGCCGACGACAGTCACAAGAATGAGGAGATCGCAGTCGACGGTTCCGTAAAACTCTATTTCCAAGGCTCAGCGCACTCCGATTTCCTGCTAATCAACGGCCACGCGACCATCTCGCGTGACAAGGCAAAGATCAAAGAACTCTGGGAATATGTCATCAAGACGTGGTTCACCGAAGGGGTTGATGATGCGCGTATCACCGTGATCAAAGTCGTTCCGTCGGAGGGTTACTATTGGGATACCAAACACGGGAACGCCGTGGCTGGAATCAAAATGCTAATCGGCGCGACGATCGGCAAAACAATGGACGACTCCATCGAAGGAAAGCTGCGCCTTTGAAACAGCCGAGTCAGGGCGAATGTACGCCCTCGCGCCCAATATCAGAACCCCGATGGAAACTTCTGATGTAAAATCGAGCAAGTTTTGAGGGGGCTTCGTCTCTTGCGGGGCAGACGCGGACTCAGAACGCGACGCCGCTTGCAAAATAAAAGCCCCTGGCGCCTCCCCCGAACCAGCGCGAAACCTTGGGCCTGCTGCGACCGGAGAGAGGTTCCCTGAGCCGTTGCTCAGGGAAATATCCCGCAAATTGCTGCGGCCCGGCGCACGCTGAGGTGCGATTACCTCGCGTTATGAAACTAAATAATCTACACGATGCACTGGTCCATGATCTCCAAGATCTTCTCAGTGCCGAAAATCAACTGATCCTCGCTCTTCCCAAAATGGCTCTAGCCGCCTCCCATGAGGAATTGTCTGCTGCCTTTGAGGAACACCTTGAGGAAACCGAGGGACACGTCAAACGCTTGGGAAAAGCGCTCAAGCTGCTCGACGCGACCACAGTCGGGGAAAAATGCAAAGCCATGGAAGGCCTCATTCTGGAGGCTCAGAAAATTCTCGAAGAGGATGCCAACGACGTCGTTCGCGACGCCCTCATCATCAGCATCGCTCAAAAGGTGGAGCATTACGAGATCGCCGGCTACGGAACAGCGCGGACCTTCGCGGAACTCCTTGGCGAAAAGGAAGTGGCCGACCTGCTCCAAGAGACGCTTAATGAGGAGGCCGCCGCAGACGAAAAATTGACAGAAATAGCCGAGAGCGTTGTTAATAAAGAAGCAGAAATGGCCGACACCGAATAGATGACCGAAAGTTCCGTCCGAGCCGCCAGGCGGCGGCTTGGGCGGGCAATCGGAACCCATTGGAAAACATTGTATGAGGACTCTTTGGAAGGGCGCTATTAGTTTCGGTTTGGTTTCAATTCCCGTGTCGCTCTATCCCGCCACGCACCGGGAGGAATTGAAATTTCATCTGCTTCGCCGGTCAGACCTCAGCCCGATCAATTACAAGAGGGTGGCGGAAGCCGATGGCAAGGAGGTCCCTTGGGACGAGATCGTCAAGGGGTACGAGCACGAGAAAGGAAAATACGTGGTTCTGCGGGATGAGGATTTTGCCCGTGTGGACGTGGAGGCGACCCAGACGGTGGATATCATGAACTTCGTGGCTATTAAGGATGTTGACCCGCTGCTTTTCTACAAACCCTATTACCTCGAGGTAGCAAAAGGCGGGGACAAGGCCTACGTCCTCCTGCGCGATGCGCTGTTTAAGTCAGGCAAAATCGCCATCGCCAAGGTGGTAATCCGCACCCGCCAGCACCTGGCTGCCATCAAGCCACAGAAGGACGGCCTTGTGCTTGAGTTGATGCATTTTCCCAAGGAGCTCATTGATGTAGCGGAGTTCAAGGAGCCGGTCGAGAAGACCATCGGAAAAGCCGAAATGCAGATGGCGCAACGCCTGATTGACAGCATGAGCACAGATTGGAAGCCCGAGGCCTATACCGACGATTACCACAACGCGTTGGAGAAACTCATTGAGGAAAAGATCGAGCACGGCGATGACAAGGCCGGTCCTGCGCCAAGAAAGAGGAAAGCACCGTCCAATGTGATTGATCTGGTCTCAATCCTTCAGCAAAGCATCGAGGATTCGCAGTCGAAGAAACCGGCAAAGACGAAAACCTCCACCGCGAAAAAGAAGACTAGCACGCGGAAAGTGTCGCACAAAAAAGCAGCCTGACCCATGTTTGCTTTCTTTTCCAACAAACTGGGCTGCCTGGGTTCTCTGCTTGTCTCCCTCATCGGGACAATCCTTTTGATTCTGCTAATGCGAAGCTGCGCCATGTGACGTTCATGTCGCTCAAGGAATACATTCGCAAACGGGATTTTAAGAAGACGGCTGAGCCGGGGGCCAGGCGGGGCAAAGAGACTCGCCACCGTTTTGTCATTCAGAAGCACCACGCTTCTCGTTTGCATTACGACTTGCGTCTGGAAATGGACGGGACGCTCAAATCCTGGGCATTGCCCAAGGGTCTGCCCTTTGCTTATGGCGAGAAACATCTGGCAGTTCAGGTGGAGGATCACCCCACCGGTTACGCCGACTTTGAGGGCGTCATTCCCAAGGGACAATACGGCGGCGGCACGGTCATGGTGTGGGATCGCGGCACTTATGAGCCATTAAGCAAAGCCCCGTCGGAAGATTTGCAGCAAGGCAAACTGCATTTCACCCTCCTCGGCGAGAAGCTCCGGGGCGAATGGTATCTGGTTCGCTTGCGGAGCGCGGAGAACCAGTGGCTGATCATCAAGGGCGGGGACTCGCTGAAGCCGCTGTCCAAAAAAGCCGACGATCTGTCGGTTCTCAGCAAGCAGACGATGAAGCAACTCTCCCGCGGTGACCGCGTCTGGCTACCGAAGAAATCCGCTCCAAAACCCATCGCCAGGGCAGGGGTCAAAGCAGTCAGGGCTGCGCCGCTGCCGGATTTCGTCGAACCCATGAAAGCGAAGTCCGCCGCCGCATCACCGTCCGGCGACTGGTTTTACGAGATCAAGTTCGACGGCTGGCGGGCCCTTGCCCTCAAGGGCGGAAGCCAGGCCCGGTTGATTTCCCGCAATGAAAAGGACCTCGGCGGCAAGTTCCCGGAAATCATGGAATCCCTCACGCAGCTCAAGGCACAGGATGCCATTGTGGATGGCGAGATCGTGGCGCTGGACGATCAGGGCAGACCCTCCTTTCAACTCCTCCAAGGTTACGACATCGGGCGGGAGAAGCCGCCCCTCTACTTCTACGCCTTCGATCTTCTCCGGCTCAATGGCAAGGATCTGAAAAAACTGCCTGTGGAGAAGCGTAAGCAACTTTTGGCGAAACTACTCCGCAAACCGCCCGGCAGGCTGCGGTATTCCGCCAGCCTGGGTGGCAACGTGGAGCACCTCTTGGGGCAGGCAAGAGAACTCGGACTTGAAGGCCTCATTGGAAAACGGGAGGGCTCGTTCTATGAATCCGGACGCCGCAGTGGCGCGTGGATCAAACTCAAGCTTCTGCGCGAGCAGGAATTCGTCATCGGCGGCTATACCGACCCCGAAGGCTCACGGCAATTTTTAGGGGCGCTCATCGTGGGATACTACAAGCAGAAGGAACTGATTTTCGCGGGTAAGGTCGGCACCGGCTTCAACGCGAAACTCTTGCGCTCGCTGCACGCTCAATTCAAGAAAATCCCCCGACAGGTTTGTCCCTTCAAGAATCTCCCTATGCCCGGCGGCGGCAGATGGGGGCAGGGGATGACCAAGACGGAAATGAAATTCTGCCATTGGGTCAAGCCGAGTATGGTCTGCCAGGTCAAGTTCGGCGAATGGACGCGCGACGGCCGACTCCGTCAGCCCGTGTTTCTCGGCATGCGTGAGGACAAGGCTGCGTGCGAAGTCGTGCGCGAGAAAGCGATATAATGCCCGACAGCGCCATATTGGATATCGGGGGCAAACACGTGGACGTGACCAATCTGAGCAAGGTGTTCTATCCCAAGACCGGCTTCACCAAAGGCCAGGTTATTGATTACTATATCAAGATCTCACCGGTCCTGTTGCCGCATTTGCAAAATCGGCCCATCAGCCTCAAGCGCTACCCCGATGGCGTCGAAGGGTTTTTCTTTTACGAAAAACACTGTCCGGAACACCGCCCGAAATGGATGGAGACGATCGGGGTGGCCAAATCCGATGGTGGCGAAATCCACTATTGCGCCATGAACGATCTTCCCGCCCTCGTCTGGGCGGCCAATCTTGCCGATTTGGAACTCCACACCTTTTTGCATAAGGCGCCTGCCCTTCAGCGACCGACCGCGCTGGCCTTCGACCTCGATCCCGGCGCGCCGGCGGACATCCTCCAGTGCTGCCAGGTCGGCCTCATGATTAGGGCAATCTTTGACGACTTGGGTTTGGAAAGCTTTCCCAAGACGTCAGGCTCCAAGGGGCTCCAGGTTTACATTCCCCTAAATACTGCGGTTACCTACGAGCGGTCCAAGGCTTTCGCGCGCGCTGTGGCCGAACTGTTGGAAAAACGTTCCCCCCGGCTCGTCCTATCCCGGATGCAAAGAAGTCTGCGCAAGGGAAAAATCTTCGTGGACTGGAGTCAGAACGACGACAAGAAGACGACCGTCAACGTTTATTCGCTGCGGGCCAGGGAACATCCCACCGTCTCAACCCCGGTCACCTGGAAGGAGGTCGAAGCGGCTCTGAAAAAGAAAAAGCCGCTTAGTTTCGAGGCTGATGACGTCCTGCGGCGCGTCGCCATAATGGGCGATCTCTTCGCCCCGGTGCTTAACAAAAAACAAAAACTGCCCGCCTTGAAAAATCTGGATCACTTCCGATGAATTCCTGCACAGCCAGCAACCCCGCGCGTCACGATCCCATGTGCAATGAGTGGATTTCTCCCCAAGGAACTGGAAGCGTTGGTGCCGGCCATTGACTCGATCGAGCGGGAGCAGGAGATCAGCCGCTTGCTCAAGAAACTCAATGGCGTTGTCGCGGTTGGCGTGGCACGCGGCAGTTTCTGGCTCTCCTATCAGCCACAGGTCATCACCCGGCGGGAGATTTGCCGGACATTGCACGAAGCTGGTTATCCGCCCGATCGTTCGCTGGTTCCTGTGGGCGATGCCAAAAATACGTGATCCATCCATTCGTTTTGACACGTCTTTGATGCGGGATTTCGCCGGCCCAATGACCAGTCATTCTCCCATTGGCTCCTTATGTAAAAAACGCCCATCCATTTGTGGATCGGCTGACGATTCATGGCGATAAGATCTTTCCACCATGAATCCACAAAAGAAACATCCCAAGCCTCCCTACTCCTCACGCTTGCAGAAACCGCCCGGCACTGAGCGAAAGATGTCGCCACCAGCTGATCACGGCGAAAAATCTTACCAGGGGAGTCATAAGCTGGTTGGAAAGGTGGCCCTGATTACCGGGGGCGACAGCGGCATCGGCCGGGCCGTGGCTCTGGCCTTTGCCCGTGAGGGGGCGGATGTTCTTATTTCCTACCTGAATGAGCATGGAGATGCGCGAGACACTGCCCGGTTGGTCCAGGCGGAGGGACGCCGGTGCATTCTCGTGGCCGGGGACATCGGCAAGGAAACCCACTGCATAAAATTGGTGAAAGATTGCGTGAACAAACTCGGCCGTCTGGATCTGCTGGTGAACAATGCGGCCCACCAGCGGGTTGAGGAAGATATCGCGGACATCAGCAGCGCCGAATTTGATCGGACGTTCCGGACGAATGTCTATGCCATGTTTCATCTGTGCAAGGCCGCCCTGCCGCTCATCCCGGAAGGCGGAGTCATCATCAACGTCGCCTCGATTCAAGCGTACCAACCCAGTCCGGCCCTGCTGGCCTATGCCGCCACGAAGGGCGCAATCGTGACCTTCACCAAGGCATTGTCGGAAATGGCCATCAAGAAGGGGGTGCGCGTCAATGCCGTGGCTCCCGGGCCGATCTGGACTCCGTTGATTCCCGCCACCATGCCGAAGAAAAGGGTTAAGGAATTTGGCAAGGATACTCCGATGGGTCGGGCCGGGCAGCCCGCTGAGTTGGCTCCCGCTTTTGTCTATCTGGCCTCGAAGGATTCGACGTATGTCACCGGTGAAGTGATCGGGGTTACGGGAGGAAAACCGCTTTCATAAGAAAGGAATTACCCTGGCAGGATACGGCATTTCCGCCTGAGAGGGCCGAGCCGTGGTGATCGACAAAGTTCGCGGCGCAGATCGAACTTCAGACTCAATCAGACCTCGGAGCGTGCCCGCCTGCTGAATCAAACCTGATCACCCTCTTTCTCCAAGGAGAAATCCGGCTGAGCGAGATTGCCGCTTGGATCGTCAGACCGCGTCGTGTCCCGGCCAAGCTGATGATAGGCCGGGCAGTGTCCTGTCCAGCCGCGACGAAGCAACGCCCCTCCCAGAAAGATCAGGAAGGGAGTCACAGCGGAACGGCGTATGATTCCGTAGCCCAGAATCGCGATTCCACTGAGCGCTGAGATCGAACGTTCCTTTTCACCAACGTTAACGGGTCTGTCGGCTGAGAGTTTTTGGGAATAAGAAGAGCGCATTTATGTAACAGAATAGGTTAAGGATTGAGGACGACTTTTACACAACCGTCCTCCTTGTTGTTAAAGATATCATAGGCTCGCGGCGCATCGTCTAGTGGTAGACGATGAGTGATGATGTCGTCCAGGGTGATTTTCCCTTCTTCGAGCCAGGAAATAAGCTCGTCAATATAGCGATGCACCAGGGCCTGACCGGAGTGGATGGTAATGCCCTTGTCAAAAATCTGTCCGATCGGAAAATTATCGTAGGGCATTCCATATACTCCGAGAATGGAGACTGAAAAAATGTCCGTGAGGAAAAGCACCTGCTCGTCCGTGAAACGATCTGACACTTTACGCGGACCGAAATTTGCATAGGGAACCCGCACGTACTCCGCCTGGCCGCCGGAGTATCCACCGTAAAGATCCGTATAGCCGAATAGTCCGCCCCCCTTTTCCTGGGCTACTCCGCCTTCCGGGCCATAATTTGAGTTGGATTGTTCGCAATGGGCAGGCAGTTCGTGGTTGCAGAAAAAACATCCTCCGCAGGCAATGGGAAATGGCACCACGACACGATCGCCGCGGCGCAGAATTTTAACGCCGGGGCCCACCTCCTCCACCACGCCCATGAACTCATGTCCCATGATCATGGGTTTGGCTTGGGGAATAGAGCCATTGAAGATGTGCAGATCTGAGCCACAAATTGCGGTGGAAGTGACTTTCAGGATGACATCCTCAGGATGTTCCAGCTTCGGATCGTCCACTGTTTCGATCCGCATGTCCTTGGGTTTGTGAAAAACGACCGCTTTCATCGACAGTTATATCGGGCAAAGTAAGTCGGCTGGTCCTATTATCTTTGTCCCTCGGGATTTTTTGTTTCAGACGATATTCCATACCATTCCCGGGTAAATTTCAGTTGAATTGCGCAACGATTCATACACGCGCTGACTGCGCGGAATGCGTTAAGATTGTGCTATGGAACTTCAAACACTCAAAGACCTCTACATCGCGGAACTCAAGGACCTTTACAGCGCCGAAAAGCAAATCCTCAAGGCGCTGCCAAAACTCGCCAAGGCCGCCTCCAATACCAAACTCTCAGCCGCCTTCAAAGCCCACTTGGAGGAGACCAAGGAACACGCGGTGCGCCTCGAGCAAGTGCTTCACTCGCATAAAGAGACAACACGTGGCCCAAAATGCAAGGGTATGGAAGGCGTCCTCAAGGAAGGCGACGAGATGATCGAGGAGGAAGCCGACGAGGAAGTACGGGATGTCGGCCTCATCGCCGCCGCCCAGCGGGTGGAACATTACGAAATGGCCGGTTATGGCTGCGTCCGTACCTATGCCGAACTCCTCGGTGACAAAGCCGGGGCCAAGCTTCTGCAAAAGACCTTGGACGAAGAACAGGCCGCCGACGGGAAGCTGACAAAACTTGCCGTTACCACGATCAACCTTTCCGCTGCCAAATAATTTTTCGGGATTGATAGCACGGACCTTCAACGGCGGGGTCGGCCATCGAGCCGTCCCCGCCCTTCCTTTTTAAAACCAGCTCCGCAGCCTGGCTACAAAGCAAGGCGATTGCCTGGAGGTGGGAGCTTACACTGACAGTTTGACGTTTTCGCCGGGATCGTAACGCTCCCCGGTGGCGACCGCCTTGGCAAATCCCAGCAAACGTACCAGCGTGTTACCTGGCATGTCCCAGTATTCTGCTTTTTCAATGGTCACTTTGAGCAGCGCAGTTTCCGGATCTTCCACACCCCTGGGGAACCAAGCCAGCATGGCCGGACTCCATAACTCCCTCGCCTTGGCTTTATCGCGAATCAGCCGGGCCAGGCCCGAGACGGACACATAGGTGTTTTCACCCACGTCAGCATAAGCAAGATTCACCTGATGCTCCTCTTCCACGTCGGCCACCATGGCGGAACTGGCTGGGGTGAAAAACCAAAGATCGCCGTCAAAATCATCGGCGCTTTGCGTGGCCATGGGCCGGCTGCGCAGCGTGCCGTCGGCATCCACTGTCGTCAGCATGGCAAACTCGATTTTCTTGATGAGGTGCATAAGCTTTTGGAAAGATTCTTTGTAGGTAGTGTCCATTGGAGAGAAGGGTTTGGTATTTCTATCGAGTTTGCTTCTAAAGGTACGTGTCACGTGACGGTGGCGGTTGGATCTTTTTTTGTCCAGGTAAGCTTCGGCTGGTTTTGTTGGGGAGGTTTCATTCGTAAAAACAAGTCACCCGGCGCGGGCCTGAGCTCTGCGCCGGGTGTTCTCGCTGCAGTTCGGAGGAGACTAGCTCTCCGTAACGGCGGAAATGTCTTCCAGGTTGTTACGTTTGAGGATATCGCGGATTTCGCCCTGGCGTTTGTGATCAGAAACATGAACGGCGACTAGATATCCGCCACCCTTCACGCGATCCTCATAGACTTTGGCTTCCAGCTCGGGAATACCAAGCCCGACGAGGGCTCCGACCACGCCGCCAGCCGATGCTCCCACGGCGACGCCACCGAGCGCGGCCATGATGGGGCCGGCGGCGATGAAAGGGCCGACGCCGGGAATGGCGAGGGCACCAATGCCTGCTAGGAGGCCGATCACGCCGCCGGCGACTCCGCCGGATACGGCTCCGGTGGTGGCACCTTCGGGAGCTTTGGTGGCCTTGACGGTGCCGGTTTCAAGCGTCCCCCCGGAATCGGGAATGAGAACGCTAATGTCCGACGCGGGGACGAAGGTGTTTTGGAGATCGCTGATGACGGCCTCAGCTTGGGAACGGTTTTTTGCAATGCCGACGATTGATTTTGACATGGTGTTATTATGGGTTGGTTAGGTTGGTTGGTTGAACTGGGGGGAACGGTGATCAGGGTTTGACGATTTCGATCTGGTTGGTGACGGAGGAGGCACCGGCCTCCTTGGCGTACTTCGCGACAAGGGATTTTTCCGTCTCCGATTTCACCGGGCCGCGCAGAGTGACGACGCCATCAATGGTGATGATTTTGACGTTTTTCGCATCCGAGGAGAGGGACTTGTCGGCCACAACCAGCTTGCGGGCGTCGGCGGTGATCTTGATGTCCGCAGGCTTGTTCGATTGGTCGATGGGGGTTAAGGTTTCCCCGCTGGTGTCGCGGTCGTTTTTAGCAGTGTTATCCGCGTTCGTTTGCCCGATGGCAGGGCAGGTGAAGGCGGCGGCGGTGAGTAGGGTGAGAGTTAGGTTTTTCATGGAAGTGTGTTTCAACTGCATTTCGACTGTGCCCGACGTGGCGGATGTCCCCTGAGGGACTGATCAGGGCATTACCTTAAAGTTACGGATTTACTCTCCGAACCGGCTCGCCGCAAAAATTCATCAAGGGCGTTACCCTCAAAACACCAGCTGTTGCGATTTCCTTTTATGCAGCCTGAGCCCATCATTCTTTTTCCCGCCACCCCTGAGCAAACCACGCCAAGCTTCCATGTGGAGGGAAGCCTGTCCCACCCGTTTATGGAATTTCTGCATGGCCATAGCGTGGATGCCTGGCAGCCGCCGGAACGGCTGGAAAAGCGCGTCGGTTGGTGGAAATCGAAATTGCGCCGGGCACTTCGGAGGAGCTCCTTGAGGGTTTGATGACAGAATTTCTGGCATCTCGCAATGCAACCTAAGTAGATCTGTTACGGGCTGAAACTTGCGTTCAAGGACGTAAAATAAACGATACTTGGTAGGGATGATACGCCGCCCCCTCCCCGATAGGCTGACGGACGCAGCTCGTCCGTTTTGAAACACTTCCTTTAAGGCACCATAGGCGAGGGAGACTCCAGCGCATCGGCTGAGGCTCCATCGCGATGATGGGAATTCACTCCCAGCCTTTGTTCGTGCACGACGCATTGGGCGCGAGCCCAGTGTTCCTCCGAACGTCCCTCCCGGCATCCCTCTTCTTCATAGATGCGATGGGCTATGATGGCAGTTTGTTCGAGTTCACTCAGCCGTGCGGGATTTTCCATACTGCCAAAGGTACCGCGGGATATGGCCTCACCGGTTGTAGAGACGGTCTGATTTTTCTTTGGACAACCCCAAGGTGACGCTGGGGGACGGGAAACGTTTTGCTCAATTCGGTGCAATCGCCAGAAACCACCACCGCATCGCCCGGATTGGTGGGTACTCCGTTGACCTGATTACGGGCGAGGCTGGTGGCCAGAAATGAGATGTCTTCACTCGGCTCTTGGCGGGATAGACCCCGATCTGTTGAAGGACCTGCGAAAATTCTCCCGGCGCGACAAAAGTTCTTGGTAACGGGAGAATGCTGACCATCAACGACAACTCACGGGCCTTTCTGTGCGCTTGCTCCGAAATCGGGAGGGAGTATTCTCTGCCCATGGTCAAGACCATCGAGGCTGTCGTTGACGAGCGCGGCGCGGCGCGTGTGGCGGGCACTTTGCATCTCGACCACCGCCACCGGGCCCTGGTCACGATTTTTTCGGCAAACCTTTTGAGGCTGAAGAGAAGGGCTCCTGACGCGTGACATGGACAAAATCACCGGCAACCCTTCTCCTGACGAAGAACTCCGAGCGGAAAACGCTGAGTTGCGTGGGCGGCTGGCGTCTGTGGAGGGAACGCTGCGCGCGATCCGCTTGGGCGAGGTGGCGGATGAAGCGGCCACCGGCATGGTCGAGGCCATGCGCGACGACACCGCGCGCAAACAGGCCGAGGACACGATCGCGCGGCAGGCTCGCGAATTGGATGCTCTTTACACGACGGTTCCGACCGGACTGTTCCAGTTCGACGCGGACCTGCGGTTCGTGCGGGTGAATGCCTGGACCGCAGCCATTAATGGGCGATCCGTCGAAGCACACGTTGGGCGGACGGTGGGCGAGGTGTTGCATCCGTCGGTGGCCGACCACGTCGAGTGCTTGCTCCGCCAAATCCTGCAAACCGGTGAGCCGGTTCTCGAGATTGAAATCCATGGGACCTCGGCTGGGGACGGCGAGGAGCGCGACTGGCTGGCGAGCTACTATCCGGTGCGCAATCTGAACGATGAGGTCGTCGGGGTGCATGGCGTGGTGCATGACATCACCGATCGCAAGCAGGTGGAAGCGGCATTGCGGGAAAGCGAAGCCAGGTATTGCTCGCTCTTCGAGAACATGCTGGACGGGTTTGCCTATTGCCAGATGCTCTGTGACGAGCACGGTCAGCCAGACGATTTTGTCTATCTTGCGGTGAACGACGCTTTTGGCAGACTGACCGGCTTGCAGAACGTGACCGGGAAGCGAGTCACCCAGGTCATCCCAGGAATCAGGGAACTGACCCCGGATTTGTTCGAGACCTATGGCCGGGTTGCCTCGACTGGCAATCCGGAGCGATTTGAGATCGATTTCAAGCCTCTGGGCCTGCTTCTCTCGGTCTCCGTTTATTGTCCGATGATAGGTTACTTTGTTGCTGTTTTCGATGACATCACCCAGCGGAAACAGGCCGAGCGAAAGTTGCAAGAAGCCGAAAGGCGGTACCGCCAGACTGTGATGAACGTCTCGACACCGACCCTCCTGTACGCCGAAGACGATACCGTCCTGCTCGTCAATCAGGCGTGGACCGACATCACGGGCTACAGCATAGCGGACATCCCGACCATGAGCGTTTGGACTCAAAAAGCTTACGGCCAAGCGAACTCCGTAGCCAGGCAATACATCGATGGCTTGTTTGACGGCGAAACCCGAACGGACGACGGTGAACGGACTGTCACCACCGCCACGGGCGAGAAGCGGATTTGGCATTTCTCATCCACGCCCTTGGGCCGTGAGCCCGGCGGCCGCCGGTTGATTGTCAGCAGCGCTGATGACATTACAGAGCGCAAGCGTGCCGGTCTCGAGCTGGCCAACCGTGAAGCTCACCTGCGGCGCGTCATTAACAACCAACTCGGCCTGGTCGGCGTGATCGACCGCGATGGAATTTTGCTCGAAGTGGACGACAGATCGTTGGCAATCGCCAAGACCCGCCGTGAACAGGTGATCGGGAAGCATTTTGCCGATGCGCCTTGGTGGAGCTACGATGCGGAAGTTGCCGGGCAGATGCGAGATGCCATGAGGAGAGCTTTAGCCGGAGAAGTGGTTCGCTACGATGTCTCGCTGTTTGCCCGCGGCGACGAGGGCGTGATGATCGATTTTTTGATCGCACCGGTTTTCGGTGATGACGGCGAAGTCGAATACCTGATCCCATCCGGCGTGGATATCCGTGAGCGATATGCGACCGAGCAGAAGTTACGCGAGAGCGAGGAACGCTTCCGCACCTTGGCCGACAACATAGCGCAGCTCGCGTGGATGGCTGACGGTGAGGGCGCGCTCTTTTGGTACAATCAGCGGTGGCTCGACTACACCGGCATGACGCTCGAGGAGATGCAGGGTTGGGGTTGGGAGAAAGTGCAACATCCGGATCACCTTGGCCGGATGTTGCCAACGTGGAAAGCGGCACTCGAACGCGGCCAGCCATGGGAAGACACGTTTCCCCTGCGTGGCAAGGACGGCGAGTATCGTTGGTTTCTCTCCCGCGCCTTTCCCATCTGCGATACCGATGGGAAAATTGTCCGCTGGTTCGGCACGAACACCGACGTCACTGCGGAACGGCAACTGGCAGAGGAACTGCGCGCAAGCGAGGAGCGCACGCGGCTGGCCACTGAGGCCACGGCGGTGGGCATCTGGGAATGGAACGTCCTGACCGACGCGCTCCGCTGGGATGCCCAGATGTTCCGCATCTACGGGATCGTTCCCACAGCGGACGGCTTTGTGCAATACAGCGACTGGCGCACTGCCGTGCTTCCCGAAGATCTGCCGAAAAATGAGCGTATTCTGCAAGACACCGTGCGCTGCTGCGGGCGAAGCCGCCGCGAATTCCGCATCCTTCGGCGCAACGATGGCAAGTGCCGCGATATTGAATCCGTGGAGACCGTGCGCACCAACGGGGCAGGGCAGGCCGCATGGGTGGTGGGGACGAATTTGGACATTACCGAGCGCAGACTCGCGGAAGAGAAAGTGCGCGTTGCGAAGGAAAGCGCGGAAAAGGCCAACGCAGCCAAGGACCGCTTCCTTGCCGTGCTCAGCCACGAGCTGCGGACGCCGCTCACGCCCGTGCTCATGGCCGTGGGAGTGATGGAGCACGATCCCGGGTTATCCGTCGAGCTGCGCGAAATCCTCGCGATGATCAAGCGCAACGTCGTGCTGGAGACGAAGCTCATTGATGACCTGCTTGATCTCAGCCGGATCAGCAGCGGAAAGCTGCCGTTGACCATTGAGCCGATTGATCTCAATGAAGCGATTCGCAGCGTTTGTGCAATTTGCAGTCCGTCTGCGCGCGAGCGCGGTATCCGCTATGAAACGGAACTCGACGCCGCTACCGGGCTGGTCGCTGCGGACGCGGGACGTCTCCACCAAGTGCTTTGGAACGTGTTGCAAAACGCGATCAAATTCACACCGGAGGGCGGGAGGATCCGCGTCACGGCGCAGCGACTCGACGCTGCGTGCTGCGAAGTGCGGGTGGAGGACAGCGGCCTCGGCATTTCCCCCGAAATCCTGCCGCACATCTTTGACGCCTTCGAGCAGGGAGGCACAGGCGTTACGCGGCAATTTGGCGGCCTCGGCCTCGGCCTCGCCATTTGCAAGGCGCTGGTCGAACTTCACCACGGCACTATCCGCGCGGAAAGTTCCGGTGAGGGCAGGGGTGCGACCTTTATCATCAAACTGCCGGGCGCGGCGTCGCTCAGGAACGCGACGGACGCCGTGGCCCCGACCGCAAGTGACTCGGGAAGCCGGCCACTCCGCCTGCTTGTGGTCGAGGATCACGCCGACACCGCGCGCACGCTCGCCCTGCTGCTGGGCCTGGCGGGCTTTAGCGTGATTACGGCCCCGGATGTCGCCAGCGCACTCGCCACCGCCGGGCGCGAATCCTTCGACGTGCTCATCAGCGACCTCGGCCTGCCGGACGGCAGCGGCTATGACGTGATGCGCGAAATGCGCACCCGCAGTGCCGTGCCGGGCATCGCGATGAGCGGCTACGGCATGGAGGAGGATTTGCGCCGAAGCCGCGAAGCGGGTTTCAGCGAACATCTTGTGAAGCCCGTTGATTCCGGCAAGCTCGTGGAAGCAATTCGCCGCGTGTCGGAAAATCTTCACGAGTGATATGCGCCACTGAGGCCTATTGCGCGAAATCGGATCGGATGGTTTTCCGATTTTCGTGTCGTCGACGGGAGAGTTAGGTGCAGCCTCGAAGCAAGAAGAACAAGAGCAACAGGGGGATGGGTACACCGAGCGCCCAGAGCAAGATCCAGCCAAGCTTTCCGCTTTGGGCGGCCTTTTTTGTAAGATATTTCATAAAGCACCAATGTATCGTGCGCGGCGGCATAGGTGGTTGGAAAATTTATGCGACCCATCCAGAAGCCCTGTGCCGAACGATAAGGATTGTTATGAAAATCTCCCGCATTGTCCTTACCCTCGCATTCTCCAGTACGTTTTTCTTCGCGGCCTGCGAGGAGAAAAAGCCTCGGGTGGTGGAGAAGCCTATCCCGGAAACCATCAATATCGAGACGACGCGCGTGGGCGCTGCAATTGACTCCTATATCAGCAGTCCCACTGCGGTGCATGCGGCTGATGTGGATCGCGCTTTTGCGAAATTGGAAGGCGAGGTCACGGAATTAAGCCAACGCCTGGCCCGGACTTCGGACCCCGAGGTCAAGATGAAGTCCGACAATCTGCGCGCTTATCGTGATAGGGAACGTCTGCGCTATACAGAGGCCCAGACCCGAGCGAAGGTTGATGCTGTCAAGAGGGGCACCCAGGACGTGGGTGACAAAGTGGAGGATGCCGCCCGCAAGGCCGGCGAGGGCGTGAAAGACGCGGCGGATACGGTAAAAGATGGCGTAAAAGATGCCTTGGACACCGTGAAGGAAAAGCTGCCTTGAAAGAGGCCGTGGAGACTACGAGGCGGTTCAGTCTTTTTCGCCCGCGATTAATCGGGCGATCCCCGTCACCAGCTTGGCCGGATGCACCGGCTTGGCCACAAAAAGGTCGAAGCCTGCATCCAAGGCGGACTGTTTGTCCTCATTGGTGGAATAAGCGGAGAGGGCGATGCTGGGAACGGAGCCGCCGCGGGCGCGCAATCTCCGCATAAATTCCAAGCCGCTCATTTCAGGCATGCCAATATCGCTTACAACCACGGCGAAGGATTCCGATTGCAGAAGCTCCATGGCCTTGGGCGCGGAGGAGAGGCTGGTGACTTGTGCGCCGCTGGCTTCAAGAATGAGCGCAAGGAGGGTGTTAATGTCCTCATTGTCCTCGATGGTGAGAATGCGCGCTCCCCTCAGATCAATACCGGGCAGGATGGTTTTCTTGGATAAATGCCTGGCAACATTTTCCTCGCGCTTGAGCTGGTAACGGCTGATTACGCGCTGGAAGAACTCGCGCACGTTGATCGTGCCGCCCTCATATTCTATCTCCTCGACGAAGTCGGCCACTTCCTCAAATTGAAGGATCAGGGTCTCCACCTCGCGGCGAACCTGTTGCAGGTCTCTATTGATGGGTTCCATGTTAATTAAAGACTCGCGGCGACGCGCCCGTTCAGCCCTTGCTGTGCGCGACCCAGTCCATGGCGAAGCGCACCATTTCACTCGAGTCGCGAAGGCCAAGCTTTTCCTTGATGTGGGCGCGGTGGGTTTCAATGGTCTTGACGCTGAGATGAAGCTCCGAGGCCATCTCCTTGGTGCTCAAACCACGGCCAAGCATGGCAAGCACCTCGACTTCACGGTCGGAGAGCCGGTCCACGGGAGAGCGGGCTTGTCCATCGGTGGATTGTATGGCTTGGAATATGAGGCGTTCGCTCAGGCGGGGGCTGACATAAATCTCCCCCTTGAGAGCCTTCCGCAGGGCATCGAGCACATGCGTGAGGGCCTCAGCCTTCATCACGTATCCGAGTGCGCCGGCCTTGAGGGCGCGCAGGGCATAAAGCGATTCGTCATGCATGGAGAGGATGAGCAGTGGCAGCTTGGGATATTCGGCCTTCATGAGCTTGATCAGCTCGATGCCGTTGCTGCCAGGCAGGGAAATGTCGAGCAGGGCGATATCGGGCTCCAGTTTTCGCATGGCATCGAGCGCGGCAGGGGACGAAGAAGCTTCGCCGCAGACCTCCAAATCGGCCTCGGCGTTGATCAAGGCGGTGATGCCATAACGAAAAACCGGATGATCGTCCACGATGAGGACACGTTTCTTTGCGGGGCTGGCAGGTTTTTGCGGTTTTGCATTCATGAAGGAAAGAGACAGGTGACGAGGGTTCCTCTCACGGGGTGAAATTCCAGCGTGAGCGAGCCCTGCATGGCTTGGGCGCGATAGTGCAGGGTTTTGGCCGCCACGCCTCCCGGATTGGAAGTCAGTTCGCCTTCCTTTATGCCATCGTCGGAAATTTTCAGGCAAATGAAATTCCCGGAATGGACGAGGGCAATCTCGACTTTTTTTGCATCGGCTTCCTGGAGTGCCGACGTGACGGCAGCCTGGACGATCCGATAGGCATTCAGGGCGGCGTCTGTGCTTTTGACCAGCACATCGCGATCACAGCGAAAAGTGCAGGCTGTCATGTGTCCGGCCCGGTTGGCGAGTTCCTGAAGGGCGGACATAAGGCCGGCGGAGTCGAGTTCGACCGGATGCAGGCCGCGCGAAATATCCCGGACTTGCGAAACCCCATCGTTGATGAGGCGGGCGAGGTCGTGCAGTTTCGGGGCGTGCTCGGAATGGTCGCGATCCAGGGCACCAGCCAGGGCCTTGGCTGAAAAAGCTGCCCCCAATAAATACTGGCACAGATGGTCATGTAATTCCTGGCCGATGCGCCTCTGTTCCCGCTCCGAAGCTTCCAGCAGGGCTTTTTCCAGGAATTTTTTCTCGGTGACATCCTGCAACAAAAACAGACGGCCTTCTCCCTCGGGAAGCACCGTGGTCCAAATCTCGACCTTCAACATTTCCCCGGTTTTTTTCTTAAAGGAGATGTCGGCGCGAAAGGCGGTCAGTTGGCCGACGCTGAGCGATTTCTCCGTGTCGGAAGATGCGAGCACCAGTAAGAGGGGGTGATGCACGACCTCGTCGGCCCTCCATCCCAGCAAGGCCTCCGCTCCCGCGTTCCAAGTCAGAATATTCAGCGAATCATCTGTCTGGATGCAGGCCAGCGGGGAGGTGTGAAGGAGGGACAACAGGGTGTCCTCCGACCGATCCACGTTCGAGCTTACCCCGCAATCCCCTCGCGCTTTGGCTAGGGAGTTGCGGGTGGAAATCATGAGGCGGTTTCGGCTGGTTTTGATCCGTTTGAACGGTGACCCACACTGAAACACAGCCATGGGCAGAAACAAGCCTACGCGTTGGGCGGACGGCCCCGGAAAATCAGCGACAAGACGAACAGAATGAGGAATAATCCGAAAAGCACCTGCGCAATCCATGAGGCGGTTCCGGCGATGCCGCCAAAACCCAATACGGCTGCGATGAGTGCGACGACGAGAAATGTGAGAGCCCAGCTTATCATATAATTTTCTTTGTTGGTTAGTGGGATATCGCACCTGGGCTGCGCTTTACGTGTATTTCGGGCCGCAAGATTATTTTTCCCCGGCGGCTTCTTCGATCAGGACGTCGAGTTCCTCGGGCAGGAAGGCTTTGATTGAGATGATGCGGGTAGCCGGTGTTGCGGATGA
>Ga0105049_10002812_pt1 | contig 20606 bp, 21 predicted proteins | sample MAT06_FD_78087 | JGI IMG/M metagenome (GOLD analysis project Ga0105049, IMG submission 78087) | Freshwater microbial communities from Lake Fryxell liftoff mats and glacier meltwater in Antarctica - MAT-06 | ecosystem: Environmental > Aquatic > Freshwater > Ice > Liftoff microbial mat | place...
GAACATTACCATCCTGCACGAACTGAAAATTTGGCGCTGCATTAGCATGGGCTGTGCCGGCAAAGAAAATTACGGTCATTATTGTCAGTTTAAGCGTTTTCTTGAGGATCATAGTGTTTTTATTCTAGAAATAGTAAGCATGTTCATAGCTCCTGTTGGAACACTATAGAGTACCGAATTACTCTGATCCATAATAACTGATTTTTCTTTTGAGTCGCCTGAAGCAAATGCCACTGACTCAGAAATATACATCAGGGCTGTTACGGGTGTAGACACAGGAAGTGAGCGAATGTAATTCAAAAAGCCTCCTGAGTGAATGTTAAATTCGTCTATATTTTTTGTACGAGTATTATAAATTGCAATTTTTGATGTGTTGCTATTTGTTGCATATATGTACGCTCCTGCAATTTTCATAATATCTTCACCTTTGGCAACTTTTTCGCCGATGCTGTAAAGAGATACTCCACCATTTTGGTAGACGAGTGCTTTCTCTTGTCCTTGAAGAAGTATTGCGTCCTTCCCTTTGGCTACTAGTTCTTCTTTGTCTTCAGCTATGCGTGTATCAAGTCGCGTGATACTCCAATCAAAGTCTTGAAACGGCCGTTGATTTTTTGAAAAATCTGCAGATTGATAAAGGGTAATATTCAAAAGCGAGTCATGTGAAATATTTGTCTTCAGGGTATCCGAGAAAGTAATCTGTCTAATTATTCCTTCTTTATTTTTTGTAAATATATTAGACACGTGTTGTCCCTTTCCGGTAAGTGCTATCAAAATCTCCGAACCATTGGAATCCATAACTCTATCAATTACGGGCAAATTTTCTCCACCAACCTCTAATGTCATTGGCGTAAAAGAGTCTGAATTCCTATAGAAAGTATATATCTGGCCGTAAGGAAGTGGTCCAAAAGTTACTTCGAGAGTTTTTGACGCGTTACCCCCATTCCCTCCATACATCAAAATAAGTGAAACTATAGAAGCTAGCAAGCCTGTAATTAAAACTATTTTAAGTAAGGATCTCGATGAATTGTTTTCTTTCGAGTATATGTGTGTGGAGTTTACCCCTGTAGGTTGGTCGATCTCATTCATATACGTAATAGTAACAGTCTTTGTTGTGTGTTTTTACAACTACTGTTAATAACAATTTGGACCCTTTACATTTTATCCATATCCTCCCATCCTCCAGTATGCCGAGGTTCAACCTCGGCATAAGCGACGGCTTTATTCAGAGTCATCAGCTTTCCCTACTCCGCCGTTCTTTGCTGCTTCTTTTAAACTGGTAAATATTGGATCCAAGCTCCCAAGCATAATTTTAGGTAAATTATGCCATGACTCTTTTAAACGATGGTCGGTTACCCTATCTTGTAGGAAATTATAGGTACGAATTTTCTCTGATCTGTCTCCTGTTCCAATTTGAGAACTACGAACATCTGCATGACGTTTCGCCTCCTCTTCCTCGTGAATCTGCTCTAGTTTTGCAGATAAAATTGCCAGCGCCTGCGTACGGTTTCCAAGTTGTGTTCGTTCACTTGATGAGCGAACGTCTATGCCTGTTGGCGTATGTATAAGGCGCACGGCACTCTCTACCTTGTTTACGTTTTGCCCACCAGCACCCCCTGCTCTCGAAAACTCCATTTCGATATCTGCCATATTTATTTCAAATTTTGGCTTTGTACGAATTGGAAGCGCAGCCACCGACGCGGTTGATGTGTGTATTCGTCCTGACTTTTCAGTTAGAGGTACGCGCTGAACGCGGTGCACTCCAGTCTCAAAACGTAGCGCCTCATACGCAGGCACTCCTTCTACCTCCAAAGTAAGCTCGGAAATGATACGCACTTTCCACCCCTTACCCTCAACGTACTTCAGGTACATATCTTTAAGCTCACTGGCAAAAAGCGTTGCCTCGTCGCCTCCTGTCCCCGCCCGAAACTCAAGAACGATTGCTTTTGGAAGCGACTCTTCTTCTTTTTCTTTGTTTAGAATTTTTTCAATATCATCCAAAATTTCTTTTTTTCTCGCCTCGATTTTTGCCAAATCCTCAACGACCATTTCTTTAAGCTCTGCATCATCTCCTGCAGCGTGTATGCTTCTTGACGCTTCTATTACAAGTTTTTCAAATTCTTCAGCTAAGTACGCGGTTCTGTGGTTTGTTTTAAATTCAGGAGAATATTCCATATGTATTATCTATAGTACCAAAAAAAAGCCAGCATGAAGGCGCTGGTACGCTCCAAGCAATATTTTGAGCGACAACAAAGCTCCTGAGAGGTTTTACTTCTTCGCCGCTGCGCGCTGTTTAAAGCGTTCAACGCGTCCAGTCTTATCGAGCGTTCGGTCTTCTCCCGTGTAAAATGGGTGCGACTTACTTGAAATTTCAACGGTTACTTTTGGGTATTCAGTTCCTTTGTACGTTCCTGTTTCTTTCGTTTTAAGGGTTGTTCCAATTAAAAACGACTCGCCTGAGGCAATATCTTCAAATAAAACAGTGCGGTAGTCATTTGGATGTATTTCTTTCTTCATATGAGGACTATATCAAACACACACACCATAAGCAAATGAGATAAAAATAGGCGAGCTACAGAGACTAGAACTCTTCAAAACTTGGTACGATATTTACTATAGTCTCAGCAACTTTAACTCCATTGCACCTTACAGTATAGACGCTTTGTGTTGTTATTGGGGGAGTTGTTTGTCCAAAATTTTCGTCGATTAGGATTGGTCCTATGCATATAGGGATTGTTGGAGATGTGTAAGAAATGCCAGGGCCAGACACAACACAGCTTGAACCCGCTGCTCTACCAATAGTCCATGCAATGGAGCTCGTGTCTCCTATGTTAACGCGTGCTGGGAATGCAGATATAGAAGCTGTGGAGGTTGTGGGGCATACTGCCGCATAGGTAACCATGGGACAGTCAACTCTAGCTGCATTTGTCCCGGTTACTCTCATGGCGAAAGTTCCACCTTCCGGAGGGAAATTTCGCATCGCTGTCGCTCCAGTCCCATAGTTATTCCCAACAAAATCATCCCATGCGTATGGGGCACTAGCTCCTCCTGAAGGCGTGGCAGTATAAATTGCAGGAAAACCAAAAGCTGGGTTAGTCGTGTTTACCGTGCAGGAAACTGTACCTGAAGCCGGGGACACGACAACAACGGTCCACGCTCCACAGTTATTTCCAAAATTTAATTCCGTAAAGAAATTTCCTCCCCCTCCGTTATTATTTGCACAGAATTTAATTACATAGTTCCCGGGACTGCCTGTAAATGTATGTGGTGCTGTCTGTGTTCCGGAAACGCTAGCAGCTAAACTTACGGAGTTTGTCGTAACTTTTTCTACCGTAGCTGCTTGTACTTTTGAACTGATGTAAGCAAGAATTCTGGTCCAGATAGAGGGAGCTTTTCCGATAGCCTCTGACTGACAGGCTGCATCCCCTTCCCTACATATATAAAACACTGAGCTAAACGGGGCTGTAGCAGCTAGTCCTATATTACTAATAGTTGCTCTTAGAGTAATCGGACTGCCTACAGAAGCCGTGGTTGGTGTAAAGCTTCCTGCAGAAACATCAGGATTCGGTACTCCACAGCTATTTCCGTTACTAAATATACGTACATTAGAAAATGTTGGACTATTAACTCTAACGCCACAGCATTGTCCAGGCATGGTGTCAGAAAGACATTTTCCCCTGTAATCACTATCCTCTACCCAGGTAGAAACTATATTTGAATATCCGCTTGAAATACAGCGTTCAAAAGCGTTGGGAGATTCGAGAGGTTCTGATGAGTATTCAATCGGAAGAGGGCATAACGCAGACTGTGTAACATCAACACTTATGGTACTCGTGGCCGTTCCTCCTGGACCATTACATACAACTGCGTATGGTGTCGTCGTCGCAGGAGAGTCTGTGACAGTTCCGGAGATACTACCTGCACCTGTTGAGAAATTTGTGCCAAGGCATGAAGTGGCATTTGTTGAAGACCATGTAAGGCTGGTCGTACTTCCCGCACTAATTGATACAGGGAAAGCAGAGAGTGAGGCGGTCGGAAGTCCAGCCGAGGCGGTTACGGTATTGGAACAACTGCCAACCTCAACTTCAGGCTCGTTAACTGGTACAGATGGAGTGTACGTGAGCGTTCCAAAGTAACGGTTAGCTACCCATGTTGCATAATTGTCTACTTGTGGGTTACTCGTAGGATAATCTGATCCCACAGTTGCTCTTCTTCCAGAACCACTATGCAATTCTACTCGTACACTAAATGGACATGTTCCTGCAGCAAACGAATGTAAACTTGGATTACAATCCTGGGTAATTCTTTCCTGGAGACAGTAGCTTTCTGGGTTTGTATAATATGCAGAAGGTCCCCACGTAGAGTCGTGTATAGCACCGTCTGCAACGAGTCGTATCATGTTCTCAATATTTGGTTCAGTTTCTCCATCTTCAGTAGACCACCAGTAGTCGTATCCGGTACTTGGGCCGGTACAAATAGAATCCTCTGTCTGTACTTTTGTATACGGTGGACCCAGATTAACTGAAGAGTCGGTAACCCTAATGGCTCCTGCCTTAATGCCTGCTGTAGCGTATGAAATTATTCTTGAAAATCCCGTACCTAAAAGATTGTCTCCAGACCAGTCGATGGTGTATGGTGGTGTTCCTCCTGACGCAGTTGCGCTCCATGTAACGTTTACACCAGTAGCTACTGCTGTAGGGTTTACACTGCAGCCAATATTTAAAGTTGGAGCTGGGGTTACCGTCACATTTACCGATCTGTTCACGGTAGCACCAGACGCCGCCGTACAAGTAATACGGTAAAGTGAAGTCGTCGCAGGCGAAACATTAAGGCTACCCGATGTTGCTCCTCCTGTTGCAAACTCTGCACTTGAGCACGTCGTAGCACCCAGTGAGGACCATGAAAGAACTGCAGAATTTCCTGAAACGATAGTTGTAGGGTTTGCGGTGAGTGTTGCGTTTGGTGTAACGGTTACTTGTTTTAATGGTGAACTTAGCAAACCTCCCGGACCAGTGCAATTAATTCGGTAAGCAGTATCTGCTGAAGGGTATACCGCTAAAGGTCCCTGAAGTGGTTGCACTCCCGTGAATCCTTGCCCTGTACCTGTACAGCTCGTTGCGTACCTCGTCGTCCACGTAAGGGTAACTGGTTGTCCTGCGGTAATAACAACTGAGCTATTGTTCCAAAGAATTGCAGGTTGGGGATTGGCGGAAATACTAATCAGCAAAGGATTACCCACTCCAACATCTGCATCAGCGCGACATTCTATTGCATACGAGCGAGTAGATGTTGGATTAATGGTTTGTGAACCGTCTTGCTGACCTCCGCCATCAGCGTTCCACCCATTCCACGAAGTTCCTCTCCGGAAACAGCCGTCCCAATAACCCGTAGATTCCCACGTAATAGTTGATGGGTCACCAGACATTACTTGTATTGGAAAGGCGGTAAAACTGTCAATAGATGCAGCGTGTACGGTCGGAGTAAAAAATCCAAATAAGAGTATAAAAATTGAAAGAAGTAGTACTTTTTTATTCATATTGAGTTGATACCTTATACCCCTCACCACCAACGAGCGGTACGGTTATTTTTTTATTAGTTCCCACTACCTCAAACACCAAACCCCCTTCCTCTTCTTTACTTGCGTACGTAATTAAAAGCTTGGAGGGAGAGAAAGAGAGTGTTTGAGGATCATTAGAAACTTTTTCTGAAGAAAGGTAGCTTGCGCTTACGGTTGAGGGAAATTCAAACCATTGAATTTCTTTTTGAGTTTCGTTGTATAGGGCAATTTTTTTATTAGTCGCGTCTACAGCATAGACTTCGCCGTTGGGAATCTGGATTAGCGTATGCATTTTTTTGGAAGCTATCTCTACTGCCACAAGCTCTTCACCCTTTTGATACACTACAAAAAATCCTCCAGGAAGGAGTGTTGGTCGGGTTCCCTCTCCTAGAGTAATTTCTGCATTTGTGTTTTGTGTGTACACCACTATATGTGGCGAAGATGACGCTCCTTTATCTACCACGTACGCAGAAGTGTTTGAAAGAAAATCATAGCTAAGGTCGTATTTAAAATTTTGGGAGGCCGTAACTTGCGTAAGCCCTATTTCAACCTTACTCCTATCTTGCTTGTAAATATTTGAAACGGTTAATGAAGGGTTTGATAAAAGATATACCTCCGTTGACGTTCCTTGCGTAGCCACGTCAAGCATTATGGAACTGCCTTGGGCTGGAGCCGTAAATGGAGTAGCTGTCTTCTCTTTCGTATCAATAATGAGCACTCCTGAAAAAGGCGCTACGCGCGAGACAAGAAGTAGTTTTTGTGTTTCGTCTATAATGTTTATCGAAAGCTGTCTGTTCCAATAGTTATTGTATATAAAATATCCAAGGAGAGAAAGTAGCGCTACTGCCCCCAAGGCAAAAAGTGCTCTTGCAAAGAAAATCTTTCGATCTTGTTTTTTCTCAAACTCAACTGAGGGCGGGACGAAAACTTCAGGTTCCATATATATATAGTATCAGACTTGAGGTAGTTTCTAATTTTCGCTGTCCACAAGTCAAAAAGCTTTTAAAGCTTTTGTTTGTTGCCTTTTAGCGGTTTAGGGTATCTATGTCAGCTTGAAATTTGGCCGCTTTTGCCATAACGCTATTTGCATAGGTTTGGCCGGAAGATGCCCAATTGCCTCCTGCAAAGTACCTTGCAGCTGCGGTATGCTCTGCCGAATACGTTCGTGAACCTGCTCCGTTATCAGAGAGAAGAACACCGGTGGCTACTATTGCGTGAAGTGCATTCCACGGATCCGTTGCGGCGACTCCAAGGGCGCTTTTTATTTTTGCTTCGTAGAGTACCCATGTTGAGGGTATAAACTGTGTTGGACCCATTGCTCCTCCGTACCCTCCCGGTTGAGGACAAGAAATGGGAGTTGTTCTCCATTCTCTACCAAGAGCTAGCATTAAGCGCTCAAAGGGTGCGGTGTCTCTCGGGGACTTCATAGTGCCCAAAAATATCGTACCGGTATTTTTGCCCTTGCCGTCTCCCGTGGTTAAGTCTGTTACCAAACACTGTCCTACATTTTTACCAAGGTCGGACTCCTGTGAAAGAATTGCCAAAATAAGAGCGGGCCGGACTCCGGTAATTTTTGAAGATGTTATGGCGTGATCTACTGCCGTACCAAATGGAATGGCTCCACCCCCGCCAGCAAGACCAAATAATTCTGCTCTAATTTGTGCAGCAGTACGAACTTGCACATCAAAAATACTTTGATACGTCGCCTGTTCTGTTTTCTTTCTTGCAAGAAGAACCTTTTTTTGATCTTGCTGTACTTTAATTTTTTGCTGTTCACTGGCCTGAATTGCCTTAAGTTTTTCTTGCTGTTTTTTTTGGCTTTCAAGAAGCTCTCTTGCTGTAAGTGTTTGTTCCCTGCTCTCGTTTAGTATTGTTGCGGACTCAGCTAGGCGTGCCTTGATCGAAGAAAAAGAATCTAAATCACCGAAAAAATTGGAAAGATCTTTGGAAGAAAGTGCTACTTCTACGACCGAAGCATCGTCCAGCTGTTGTGTTTGTCTTAAAATCTGCGCAAGTGATGCGCTCTCCAAATTTATTTTTTTTGTAAGCGTGTCTGCGGTACGTGAATGAATCGTTATATTTTGTGAGAGTGCTTGTATCTCAATTTGTGTAGCCTGAATTTGAAGTTGCGCCTTTTTTATACCAGCGTCAAGAATGCTTATGTCGCGTTCAATGGACTTTCCTTCTCCGTTTAGGGTGTTGAGCGTTACCTGCGTTTTCGCAATTTGAGCTTCAACGGCGTTTAGTTGTTTTTGAAGCTCTGCTTTTCGCTCGCTTATTTCCTGTGCCGTTTGTGCGTGAGTTAGTGAAAGTGTGCCAAAAACTGTTCCCAAAAGTATTAGGAAAAATATAAATTTTTTTGATATGTGCGTGGGACGATATACCATTGAGTGTATATTCTATCATGATACACACTCATATTGTTTGGAGTTTTACATAGGAAATGGCGCAGGCCTTTGGCCTGCGCCATTTTCCCCCTGCTGTGTCTCTATTCTGCCGTTTCTGCTGTCTCTGTCTTTCCTTTCTTCTCTACTTCAATAGCGTCCATATCAAGTACTGGGGCCTCTTCTTCTTCAACCTCGACTTCCTGAATTAGAGCGACTACTTCTTCCCCGTCAACTTCTGTTGTTACGCCCTTTGGAAGAGCAATGTCTTTAACGTGAATTTGATCTCCTGTGGCAAGGAGCGAAGTGATATCAACCTCAAGCTCATGAGGTAGATTTGCTGCGTCCGCGCTGATCTCTAGTTCGTACATAACCTTTACCAAGTTTGCACCAGCCTTAACTGCAGGAGACTCACCTATAAAAGATATAGGTACTGCAACCTCCACTTTTGCCCCTTTCTCAATTGCATAAAAATCAGCGTGGCGAGGATTTTCTGTTACTGGATCACGATCTACTTCGTGAATGAGTACCTGCATAGTTTTTCCAAGTCCCTCAAGGTCAATCACTGATGTCTCTCCTGTATCTCTTAGGATTTTTGTAAAATCAAGATAAGAAACAGTAATTGCCGTTGCTTCCTGTTTTGGTCCATACACTACGGCAGGCATCAAATCCTCCTTAATAAGAGCTTTTGAGGCTTTACCAGTAATCTCGCGTGTCTTTGCCTGTAACGTAATCATAGTAGGAGGAGTATGCCTGAACTTTAGCGGATACGCAAGAGTATGCCGAGAAACAGAAAGCTATCCCTCAAGTGCTTCTGTCACTTTCTTAAGTCGTGCCAAAAATGCTTCTCTTGCAGCCGGTACGTTTTCTGGCTTACCTTTCCATATCGTAATGGCTTCTTCTTGGAGAGCTCGTGCGTAGCAAAATGTTAGTGGCCAAGGTGCAGCAAGCGTTTTGGCTCTTTTCGATATGGCTCTCAGATTTTCAGTAGCTTGGTCTGGCGACTGCCCTCCTGAGAGGAAGACAATTCCTGGGATATCTTTCGGCACCGTACTCAAAAGCACACTCATTGTCGCTTCTGCTACTTCTTCTGGAGTATCTTTGACTCCGCTTTCTTTTCCAGAGAGCACCATTGAAGTTTTTATAATCACGCCACTCATATCAACCGCTTGGTCTTCCATAGAATTTACGAGCATAGTTAGTGTGTCCTTAAGCACTTCCTTCGCACGAAGTCTGCTGTGGGTACCTTTAAGCAACATTTCTGGCTCTACTAGAGGAACCATTCCTGCTTTTTGCACTTCCATAGCATAACTTGCAAGGCGTTTGCTGTTTTCAAGGAGTGTCTGAGCTGTTGGTAACTTTGTTCCGTCTATTTTTACGACGGAGCGCCACTTGGTAAACCCAGTATGATGCTTAGAAACGAACTGTTGTAGACGTTCTGGTAGACCAATAAGCCCCTTGGTTATTGACTCGTCTCCCCCTTCAGGGAAAGGATCCAGTCCTTGATCTACCTTTACACCAGGGACAATATTTTTCTTTAAAAGAAGCTCTGGAAAGAAAACTCCTTCAATTGTTTTTTCTGAAAGTGATCCTTCGAACATAATGACACCCGTTATATAGTCAGATAGACCTTCCGTGCCGAAAAGCATTTCTCGATACGCGCGCCGCATCTCTTCTCCCCCCTCTATGCCGTGCTCTTTAAGATATGAGTCGGTGTGCCCCACTGTTTCGTCAGCAGCAAGCATACCTTTCCCTTTTACAACTAAGGCTCGTGCAGAATCATAAAGATTAATCATGCAGATAAGTGTATCATGTGCTTTATGAGTCCAGAGTTACTATTACGTACCGTTAAAGAAATTTCTAGAGAAGCAGGATGTATTGCTCTTTCTTACTTTAAAGATCTTAAGGAAAACAACTCTACAAAAAAAATTGATGGCTCGCCTTTAACAAATGCTGATGTGGAAGTAGATGCATACATAAAAAATTCTCTTCGTTCTAGAACATCCTACGAACAAATATTGAGCGAGGAGGACGCGGTTCCCTACTTAAAGAAAGGAACTTACTGGGTAGTTGATCCTATCGACGGAACCCAAAATTTTATAGAAAAAAATACAGCGTATGCAATTTCTATAGCATTGGTTGAAGATGGGGTGGTAACACTTGGAGTAGTTTATGCTCCCTCTTTGGGAAAAACGTATGCGGCTGCTTTTGGTCTTGGTGCGACATGTAATGATATTCCTATAATGGCATCAGTGCGTACTACACTGAGCGGGGCCACTGTACTTCTTGATAACGGTACACACGAAAGAACTGTAATTTTTCATTCCTCAATTAGAAAATCACTTTTAGATAGAGGTGCTCGCACTAAAGCTATCGAATGTGCCAGTCTTGAGCTCGTAGCTCTCTCCGAAGGGTTCTACGATGGCTTTGTTCATCGCGGATTACACGCTTGGGACATAGCTGCAGGTATGGTAATTGCGAAAGAATCCGGCATCCTCGTTCTAAACCTAGAAGGTGGTGCAAAGTCTTTGTTTGAAACTGGAATTGTTGCTTCTACAGATACCATTAGTCCACTACTTGTCTCTATCACCAAACAAGCGCTCGACGAAGAGGCTTCCGCAAACTAGAATGAATACTATGAATACTTCCATAGATTTCCTTGCTGTTGGCGACATTGTTACCGAACCTTTCATTAGACTTAAAGATGCGCATGTGAACTGCAGAATAGATACCAACTCATGTGAAATATGTATGCGCTGGGGCGACAAAATACCTTACGAAAGCGCTACGCTATGTGCTGGTGTTGGGAACGCATCAAACGCAGCGGTAGCTGCTGCGCGTCTTGGTCTTTCTTCGTCTCTTTGTGCGTATGTCGGAGAGGACAGGTATGGTGAAGAGTGTCTTGATGTTCTAAAAAATGAACATGTTGGCACTGAGTATATGGTCGTGGAAATGGGGAAAAAAACTAACTACCACTATGTTCTTTGGTATGAAAATGAACGCACAATACTTGTTAATCATGAATTATTTACCTACACAGTACCTAAAGTTACAACTCCTCCGAAGTGGCTTTACCTAACCTCTCTCGCAGCAAATTCGCTCCCATACCAAGAAGCGCTCGTTTCTCTTTTTTCTACATGGCCTGAGACAAGGCTCGCTTTTCAGCCAGGAACGTTCCAGCTTCAGGCAGGAAAAGAAGTGTGCGCGTCCCTTTATAAAAATTCTTATATTGTTTTCTGTAACAAGGAAGAAGCTCAAAAAATACTAGGGACTGAGGAGATGGACATAAAACTTTTACTTTCTGGTATGCGAGAGCTTGGGCCAACAGTCTCCGTTATAACTGAAGGCTCAAAAGGTGCGTATGCTTCCGACGGAGAGCACGTCTGGTTTGTTCCTATGTATCCTGATGTAAATAGTCCTTACGAACGCACGGGCGCAGGAGATGCTTTCGCTTCTACAGTAGTTTCTGCTCTTGCACTTGGTAAAACTCTTGAAGAAGCGCTTCTTTGGGGACCCATAAATTCCATGTCCGTAGTTCAAGAAGTGGGAGCGCAAAAAGGACTTCTCTCTAGAGAAAAACTCGAACAATATTTACTAGACGCTCCAAGCACCTATTCCTTGACAGTCATTTAATATATGGAAAAACCAAAAAGAATTGAGGATTTGAGAATAAAATTATTTGGTGACGGCGCAGCTCACAAGGATATAATTGAAATGGCTGGTATTCCTTACATTAAAGGTTTTACCACAAATCCAACTCTTCTTCAGCAGGCAGGTGTTACCAACTACGCGGAATTTGCAAAAGAGATTCTTCGGGAAGTAACTGCCAAACCTATATCTTTTGAAGTATTTTCTGACGATTTAGAAAATATGGAACAAGAAGCCCGGATAATTGCTGGCTGGGGTAAAAATGTATTCGTAAAAATACCCGTGACAAATACAAAGGGAGAAAGCACGTCTTCGCTCATTAAAAAACTTTCTCACGAAGGCATCTCTCTAAACGTTACCGCGATTCTCACACAAAAACAGGTAGCGCAGGTTTCCTCTGTTCTGAGCGTAGAAACCCCCTCTATAGTTTCGGTTTTTGCGGGTCGTATTGCAGACACAGGAGTAAATCCAATGCCCATCATGCGTGAATCAAAAGAAATCCTGTGCTCTCTGCCTAAGGCAGAACTTCTCTGGGCAAGTTGTAGAGAGGTTTATAATATCTATGAAGCGGAGGAAGTTGGTGTCGATATTATTACTGTCCCGTACTCTGTCCTCCACAAATTAGGTGACATTGGAAAGGATTTGACTGAATATTCCCTAGACGCCGTAAAAGCATTTTACGAAGCTGGAAAAAAAGCAGGTCTCTCCATATAGCGGAAAATAGGAACAGCTCATCACTCGCTCACAAAAACAACGTCAGTATATTCGGACGAAATAGCTTGTATGGTGTTTAAAATGAGTAACGTCGAGGAAGCGGCGATAATCGTAACAAGAAGTATTGCCCAGTAAACGCTAATGTTATGTCGTGGTAAGTGCATGGTAGCTAGATTAGCCTCTGGTCACAAAGGTTTTTGCCGTCTCTGTAATATGTACGGTACTTAGCCCGTAATGGGAAAGTAACTCGTCTGGCTCTCCAGACTGTCCAAACTCGTCTTGTATTCCCATTCTTAGTATCCTCACCGGATATTCTTCACATAAAAATTCGGCTATGGCGCTCCCAAAACCTCCTGCTACTTGGTGTTCTTCTATAGTAAGTACCTTTCCTGTTTTTTTTACGGATGCAAGAATAGTCTCTTTATCAAGAGGTTTTACGGTGGGAACATGGACTACTTCAACACTTATCCCCTCTGATATGAGCGCCCTTGCGGAGAGAATTGCCATGTGGGTCATGCTTCCTGTTGAAAGAATGGTGAGTTTTGGTTTTGGAGCGTCATTCCCTGCCTCCCATACGACAAGTGCTTTGCCGATTTCAAATGGAGTATCCGAGGTTGTAAATGTTGGAACTCCTGAACGTCCAAAACGGATGTATACAGGGCCTTTAGTCTTCGCAGCCAAAACCACAGCCTTGTGCGCCTCCAACGCGTCGCCCGGAACTATAACCGTCATATTCGGGAGCATACGCATTAGTCCAATGTCTTCAAGCATTTGGTGAGTTGCTCCATCGGGCCCAACGGATACTCCAGCATGCATACCTGCAATTTTTACTCCCACATTATTTAGTGCAATCGTGGTTCGTATTTGTTCGTAATTACGGCCTGGAGAAAATGCTGCGTATGAAGCAATAAAAGGAACTTTTCCAGCCAAAGCAAAGCCTGCTGCAGTTGACGCCATATTTTGCTCTGCGATACCCATCTCTATAAATCGCTCCGGAAATTCTTTCTGAAACCATTCTGCGCGCGTACTCTCTGCTAAATCTGCACACAAAACAAGAACGTTGCTGTCTGCCTTTCCCGCCTCAATGGTGCCAGTTCCAAAACCATCGCGAGTTGGTTTTAGAGAAATATCACTACTGAATAGTTCTGGAGAAAGTTTTGCGTTTTGAGAAATCATAGTATGAAATATTATGTGCTAAAAAGTATTGCCATTTCGCCTACTACGCTGCCAAACCCCAGTCCGTCTCCTCGTGCTCGTCCTGTTCCCAAATTGCCATCATCAATCCTGACGTCAATCATTAGTAACACGCTCGTTGGTATTACCCCCGTATCATCATTATATCCACTCATAGGAGCATCATCGTCAAGAACAATTCTGTTCTCAAGAATTCCATCTCCGTCAACATCTCCCTGTAAAATTCCAATTTGTCCTCCCCACTGATGTTTAAATCCGTGTACTCCACCAGGGAAATATGGTCCTGCCCAGCCAGAAACACCCAAGGACTGGATTATGGGGTCATTGGCCGAAGTACATCCGACGACCGTACAACTTGGCACCAATGCTCCCGTATCAGCTCGATATGCTCCCGAAACAGTCATAAGTTGTCGTATTTGAGATAGCTCCTTGGCAACTTGTGCTTTTTGCCTTGCGCCATTTAAGGAAGCCAAAACGACACTTGATAGCAAGCCTATAATTGCTATCACTACGAGAAGCTCTATGAGAGTAAATCCTTTTTTATTACGCATACTCTTTATCTACTTTTCCGCCGTGGGTACGAATTTCTTTTAGGAAACGCCTGGCCTCATCTTTGCTAGGTGGTTTCCCATGCCAATGGTAATCAAACTCAATTTCTTTAATACCTTTTCCTGGAATAGTATGCGCTATGATAACCGTAGGTTTTTCATAAATTGCCTTGGCTTCCTCCGAAGCTCCAATAAAGGAAGCTATATCATGACCGTTTATTTCAAGCACATGCCAACCAAACGCTTCATACTTTGCTCGTAGCGACTCAAGTGGCATGACATCCTCCGTCATCCCATCAATCTGAATATTATTTCTATCAATTATTGCCGTTAGGTTGCTTAGTTTTTCCTTTGCTATCCACATAACCGCTTCCCAAACTTGTCCCTCATTTTGCTCTCCATCTCCCATAACGACATATACCCTCTGTTTTGTGTTATCCATACGAAATGCGTACGCAAGACCCGCTCCCTGTGAAAGACCTTCGCCCAATGGTCCTGATGTAGTTTCAAGTCCCGGAAGCCGGTGTCGTTCCGGATGTCCTTGAAGACGCGAACCAAATTTTCTAAGCGTTAAACACTCTGAAACAGGAAAGTACCCAGCGTGTGCCATTGCGCTGTAACGCACCGGTACGATGTGCCCGTTGGATAAAATAAGTCTATCGCGTTCTTCCCAATCTGGATTTTTTGGATCGTGCTTTAAAACGTTAAAGTAGAGTGCTGAGAAAATATCACTCATGCCTAGCGGGCCTGCTGTGTGACCACTCTTTGCTTCCACGAGCATTTCAATTATTGTCTCTCTAATTTCTTGTGCTTTCGCTTCAAGATTTTGTATTTCTTTATCAGATAGACTCATACTTGAAAGAATATCATGTCTCTGTATATAGTCTTTTATTTTTATGAGTATAGGCCATGCACCTGCGCCAGCTCTGTAAATTTCTTCATCTGTTCTTTAGCACTCCCATCTTTCCAAAGAGCTGACCCTACAACGAGACGCGATACCCCCGCCCCAATAAGTTCAGGCGCTGTCGTAAGCGAAACTCCCCCGTCGACCTGAATGCACATTTCTGGATATCGCTTATGAAAACTTGCTATCTTTGCCACGACACCTGCATTAAATTCTTGCCCCTGTTTTCCAATTTCCGTTATTCCCATAAACTGCACGTAATCTGCCCTATCCAGGTATGGCTCTATTAAGGTTGTTGGCGTATTTATATTGAGAGAAAGGCCAAAAGCTAGTAAATCGGGCGTAAAATCTTTGTCGTGACCATATTTTGTGTCAAAATCATCAACTAGCTGAGCTAAATTTTTTGTTGTCTCTGCGTGGATGGTTATCCGGCTTGCTCCTGCTCGTATCCAACTTCCCACAACCTCTTCAGGATTCTGTACCATCAAATCAACCTCAAATCTAAAAGCTCCAAGATGAGCAAATGCGTCTGATTCTGGAAGCCCGTCATTCTTTAGAGCCGCGCTAGTGTAGGGCCATGTGGCGGGACTTACGTACCGACCATCCACAATATCGATCTGAACATCGGTACTTATGCCGTGGAGTCGCGAGAGTTTCCCTGATAGATCTTCCGCGGTTGTCGGAAGAATTGCCGGTACAATAAATTGCATACTTATAGTATAACGTGACTGGATGCACTTTTTTAAAAGTTTTTAATATTTTTGTATACGACGCACATGCCGAGCATCCCCTTTAAAATCTGTTTCCAAGAAAATTTGTATCGCCTCTCTAGCGACAGGGAGTGATAAAAAGCGCGCGCCCAAGGATAATATATTCGCGTTATTATGTTCTCTAACAAGCGCTATCATAGAAAATCCATTGGTATCCTCTTCATCTTCTACGAGTGAGTTGTGAGAGAAATATGCCTCTCCATAAAAAACTGCAGCACGAATCCCTTCTACTTTGTTTGCAGCCATAGCTTCTCCCTGTCCTGATCCTCCAAGAATAATTCCTTTAGAACCCGGAGTATCTCGCACCTTGTGTGCGCATGGAAGGATAAAATCTGGGTAGTCATCCAAAGCGTCGTACGTCGTTGCTCCCAGGTCAATTACGTCATATCCAAGACTCGCTATGTAAGGTGCAATCTCTTCTTTGAGGGCGAATCCTGCGTGGTCAGTTGCTATATATACGGTTGTAATCATAAACTATGAAGGATTTATCATAAAATTTTTTGGTGGTATTCCCTGATTTCCTTGCCGTATCCAATTTTGCTGTCGCTCTTCTTGAAAAGAAGCTGGCTTTACTGTGCTATTACCTAAGAAGGTGGATGATGCGACGATTGCTGTTATTGAAACTATAGCAAAGGCTGTGGCGAGCATCACGACATTAGCTTGTGCTTGATTCTCCGCTAATTGTTTTTTAATGCACCAAGCTGTTATCGAGCCATACGCGCGCGCATAGGCAGAACTCCGATTCTGTATCTTATCCTCTTCAAAAACTACATCACTCATGAGAATTTACTCTAGCACAGGGGTCTTATTAGTCGATGTTCCTTGCGTCTCGATGTTTTGATCGAGTACTTGTACCTCTATTGCTCCGGGGCTATATGAGTCGTAGAAACCACTCTCTCGAGTCTCAAGAGACGTAGAGGCTATTATTTTTGGCGAAAGAATTGTAAGTACAACAGCGAGGGTAATTATACTAATACCGTACACGACACGTAGGTGTCTTGTGTTTCTCTCGATTTGCTCAAGAATTTCTCGTTCTGATTTATTTTGCATACTTATATATTACCAGCTTTTATGGCGTGCTTCACCAGAGTATGTGTATACCTAGTTCATTGCTGTACCATGTCATTTTATTTTCGAAACATTATAAAGTATTACTAGTCCGAGTAATACTTCAAATATTCTTAGGATGACTGTCTGCTGGAGGAAATCACCGAATGGATGTATTGCTCCAGTAATTCCTGCAACAATGAATACTAGTGCACCGATAACCGATAAAACTTTTATAACCAATTTCATAGATTATAAACTCACATTAATTAATAGTTCGTCCAGTTTTAATAACATGTTCAACCAGAGTATGTGTATACCCCGCTTCGTTGTCATACCAAGCGAGCACCTTTACTAAATTTCCATCAACGACACGTGTCATTCCGAGATCTGCAATTGACGCAAACTGTTCTCCGATGATATCACTTGAAACATACTCCTCGTCCGTAGCGGAGAAAATACCCTCCCATCTCGGGTTCTTTGTTGCTTCGCGAAGTATCTGATTTACCTCTTCTTTACTTGTTGTTCGCTTTGCAATGAAAGTAATGTCTGCAATTGAGCCTGCGGGTACAGGCACACGAAGTGAAATACCATCAAATTTACCAGCGAGACTTGGGTATGCTTTTGTAACTGCAATAGCTGCTCCCGTAGACGTTGGAACAATATTTTGAGCAGCAGCCCTACCCTCTTTCATGTCTTTTTTTGAAGGCCCATCAACGATTGCTTGGGACGCAGTATATGCATGAGTGGTTGAGAGAATGGCTTTTTCGATACCTATAGCATCGTCCAAAATGGCGATTAAAGGGCTCGCAGAATTTGTCGTACAAGAAGCATTTGACGTGATCGCGCATACGCCTAACTTACTCTCATCAAGTCCCATAAGCACAGTCGCTCCAAGTTCAGATTCTTCCTTAACCGGGGCTGAAATAACTACACGATGAGCTCCTGCGACTATGTGCGCTTGCGCTTTTTCATACTCGGTAAAAAATCCTGTTGATTCAATAACAACGTCAATAGAAAGATCTTTCCACGGAAGAAGGCTAGGATCTTTCTCAGAAATGAAAGCAACTTTCTTATTATTTATAAAAAGTTCCCCATCTACAACTTCCACTGGGAAGGGTGCGCGTTTATATACCGTGTCGTACTTTAAAAGGTATGCAAGATTTTCTACGGAGCCTAAATCGTTTATCGCAACAAGTTCAATTTCTGACCTCTCAAAACTCTGCCTAACAAATGCTCTTCCAATTCTTCCAAAACCATTTATCGCAATTCGTGTAGTTTTCATGAATTATCTAAACTAGTATGCGTATATCGTAGCATGCCACTTTCTAGACCGAAGGCTCAACAATATCTCTTGGTATTTCCGCAACGGGAGCCTCATCAACACTAGGTTTTTCTGGAACCTCAGGCGGTGGCACAAGCTGTGGAGGTTCCTCCATGCTCGGAGCAAGAATGGTCACTAGTCTTGATACTTCACCCGTAAGGCCAATTGAGTTGGTGGCTCTATAGGTGAGCGTGTAAAGACCTGCGGTATTTGTGTCGACGTTACCCACTACAACGAGAAGTGTGCTAATGTCGCCATCGATCGAGTCACTTGCCGTGGCTCCAGGATCAATAAAGGTTCCACCTTCTGGTAGCTGTACTGCGGCAGCTCCAAGTAAGGAAACTGTAGGAGCACCCGCTATAGGTGGAGTCTCTCCCAGTATTGGATCTTTCGGCGCTTCCTGTATCTCAGCGTCAGGGATACCTACTGCGCTCGCTATCTGCCCCTCGGTTTGAATTATAAAGTAATCAAACGTAACGTCCTGAGGCTGTGGCTGTGCAAACTCAATACGAAACATTCCCTCTTGCTTTTCTGCAATAAACCACGCACCGGAAATTGATGAAGTGAAGGTTACAAATATTTTAGATGTAGGGAGTACCAGTAAGTTTTCAACTTCAATTGATGTCTGTCCTCTTCCAACAACGACGGAGCTTGCAGATGAGGTACCGTCAGCATCTCTTGAAACTACAATCTGTCTAAAGATAAGGGTATTAAATTGTGCTATTCCAGACCTTATGGAAATACCAAAACTTTGAAGTGCGTCAATTAGTGCTTCCGTACTGAATATTGTATCGGGTGTTGAGGTTCCTTCCCCGCTACCTTCAAGTAGAGTTACCCTCGCGTCAATTTCATCAATTTTTGTAGCTAGAAGATCCGTCCGCGAAGCAAGATGTTGCGTGCGCGTAAGCGCGTACGTTCCAAGTTTGTAGAGATCAACTTCGCCACGAGCGCTTAGCACCGAATCTTCTATTTCTGTCTCAAGGGTTGTTCCATCAAAGGTGTACGCTGTCGGAATAAGTGGCGCAAGATATCTTGCTGACGTTATGCCAGAACTTGCCTCAATACTTCCGGCTCTAAGGCTTGAAACGGCAAGTTCATCTGGCAAAATATCTTCGGCTCTAACTGCGTCTTCAAGTGAAAGAAGTCGCGTGTGTAGAAAAGTGTTCCCTATACTAAGTAAGTCCGAAGTTCCTGCAAGCTCTTTTATAGCATTTACTGCTGATGCTAAAATTGGTCTGTCTGAAAGCGTCAGAAATCCGCGCGGATCTGCGCCAACTGCTTCAGGAATTGCTCCTTGCACGTTTTGTGCAGAAAATCCTGCGTACTGTGTTTCTTGTTCAAGTCCACTCACGCTATTCCAATGATAGAGAATAGGACTTAGTTGTTTTATTTCAGCAAGTCCACGAGTGAATGTTCCATTCACTTCCTTTAAGCGCTCGTCAGAAGATACGCTTAGGTTTCCAGTGGCATCAGCTTGAACTGTTCCCGCACCAAACGTTGAAAATCGTACTGTGCCTGTTGTGCTAAGTTGGGCGGTTGGAGATGAAGTCCCTATACCTACATTCCCATTTAAGAACGTTGCAGAGAAGTTATTTATTGCTCCATTTGGCGCCATAACGGTAAGTCCATAGGCGTTAGTCGTAGAGGAGTTTAATGTTGTGGCGTTATTTATAAAAAGTCCATAGGTGTTTGTTATATTTCCAAGAGCTCCTGCGATAGAGGGTCCGTCAATAGCAAGCACGGTGGAGCTCGCAATAGTTGCGTTTGCTGCGCTGACACCTACGCTATAGGTGTGGGTGCTTCCCGTAATTCTAAAATCGCGCTGAACACTAATTGCGCCCGATGCGTGCGTTCTCACCTGTCCCATATTGAAATACACGTTTGGGGCTTCGGTACTTGCCGTAAGGGCGTTCGTATCAGTAGGTCCAAGCCAACTAAAACGAACGGTAGCAGCTGAGTTACTTGCAGCTTGTTGAAAATTCCATGCGTTTGATGTTACGCCTCCCTTGTTTCCGTTTGATGAAGTAAATCCAATATCGGCTGAAGAGCTAACGGTTATGTTTGACGTACCGGCAACAATTCGAGAAATACCAGTACCTTTTGAGATTAAATCAATACCTGCATTTGCTCCACTGTCAGTTGCTGTAAGTGTAGTTACTCCTGCTGTTGCAGCTCCCCTTATAGCAAGACCTGTTGAAACGGAAGCTGTGGAAGCATTGATCGTCAGAACTGGGTTGGTTGCACCATTAGCGCCAACAGTGAGTGCTGCTGCACTGCTTGATGTAATGGTTGTACCCCCAAGTAATGCTGTACCTGTTGCCGTTAGGTTTGCAAGAGAGAGGTTGCCAGAGAAGAGTGCGTTTCCTTGGACAGAGAGTGCCGCAGACGGCGTCGTCGTCCCCACTCCCAAATTAGTTCCTGTTGAAAGATAGGTAGAGGCACCTGAGTTTGTAAAGAAGTTAGGACTGGTGATACCAAGAGAACTCGTCGCCGTTAAGGTATATCCTCCAGAGGAATCC
>Ga0105049_10002813_pt1 | contig 20597 bp, 12 predicted proteins | sample MAT06_FD_78087 | JGI IMG/M metagenome (GOLD analysis project Ga0105049, IMG submission 78087) | Freshwater microbial communities from Lake Fryxell liftoff mats and glacier meltwater in Antarctica - MAT-06 | ecosystem: Environmental > Aquatic > Freshwater > Ice > Liftoff microbial mat | place...
ACACCCATCGGAAGCACCGAACCCGGCACAACCGGTCGCCCGGCATGATTCCTGGCGTCGTAACCGCGGGAACGGTCCAGGCACGGTGTCCGCGGCGCGCACCGACTGCGAGTCGATGATCGCTGCGGTGGGTAGCGGGTCGCGGCCTTCGTGGACGCGTAGGAGATCGCGTAGGGCGTCGTGGATGTGCTGCCAGGCCTGAGCCCGGGCCCAGCGTCCGAAGATTCCGTAGACGGTCTGGTGCGGCGGGAACCCGTAGGGCATCGCCGCCCAGGCGATACCGCCGCGGACCAGGTAGAAGATCGCGTCCAGGACCCGTCGGCGGAGGTGTTTCTCAGGGCGCCCACCCCGGCCGCCGGTGTTGCCCGGCGGCGGCAGCGGCTCGAGCACTGCCTACTGGGCGTCGGTGATCGATGAGGACGGATACACCGGGCACGGCGGGGCCGGGGTCCGATCGTGGACCGGGCGTGACAGACACGGGCAGACAGGCGAGGATGGCACACGAACTCCTGGTAGATCGGCTGGTGTAGACAACCGACCGCTCTACCAGGAGTTCACTCATGACCAGCCCAGACGCGCCCACCGTCCCCGATGCCGTGATCAACTCGAGTTCGAAGATCGAGTTTCGAGATGCCCTCTAAGGAAGTGCCATTGGGTCCCGGCGTGCCACCCACCTCCCGTCCCGGCGCACGAAGTCGTCGCCGAAGATCACCCCGGACCAGTCGTACTCGAACCCCTGGGCGGTGTAGATGCACCCCACCTGCCCGAATCCGCGGGTGTCGCTCGCCCAGAAGTGCGACGCGGGCACACCGGGAACCGGCTTCGCGTTCCACGGCCGGCGCCAGTCACCGATGACGTCGTCGTCGACGAGGGTCTTGGCGCCGTCCACGACCACCGGGTCGGTCCACTGCCAGCAGTAGCCCGCCGCGATCCGCGCCGTGTCGCCCGAGTCGGGGCGGCGGTGGAGCAACCATGACTCCAGTGCCTCGGGCGAGGGGAACGCGGCCACCTCGTAGGTCTCGTCGGTCTGACTCGTCATCGTCGACCACGCGACGGGGTCGAGCATCCTGAGTCCCAGCAGGCGCAGGACCCACTGGTCGTAGACCTACGCGCCACCGCACCGGAACTGGCCCGCGAGTCGCACCACCTCGACCTGGCACATCGCCTTCTCCGCGGCGGTGCGGATGTCGGCCCCGGTGCCCATCTCCCCGGGTGGGGTCAGCGACGAACTCACGCTCGGTGCCCGTCGGGCCGCAGCATCAGACTAGACGACTGATCAAGGTCGGGCGGTGAGCGACCCCTGTGTCGGTCGGCGGAGCGGGAACGTCGGTGGTGACTCACCGATCATCAGCTCAGCGCCGCGAGCGCCTCCGCATCGTCGTACCCACGCCGGCGAGGTGCAGTGAGACGCAGAGCAGACCGGCGATGATGAGCACCTGGCTGGAAATGATGTCGAGGGCGAAACCGGCGAGCTGGAAGATCAGGGCAAGGCCGAACAGCACTGCAGCGGCAATCGCGAGCATTGCGCATCCTTTCGGTGGGTTGACGGGCATCATCCCGACAGCCGGTGTGGCCCGCACGGGGAGACCCCGAATCGTTATCCGGGCCGTCCGCCGTGCGAAGGATTCCCGGCGGGTCGACGCTCGTGGGTCATCGGGCCATCATTCGGGCTGATGAATGCGGCGGGCTCGGTGTCACGATACGTGGGAACCCGTGCTCGACGTCAGCTCGGTAAGGTCCGGCACGACGACGGCACCCCGCGAAGGAGTGGTTGTGGCGGACAGGATCGCGATTCTGGGGGCGGGCGCGGTCGGTGGCATGCTCGCCGTGTTGCTCGCGGAGGCCGACCACGACGTGACGCTGCTGGCGTCCGACAGCACCGGCACCGCGATCAACATCGACGGGTTGGCCCTGCGCAGCACGCGGTACGGCGATCTGCACGCCCGGATCCCCGCCCGGCCGTGGCTCACCGTGCCCGCCGACGTCCTGTTCGTCGCGGTCAAGGCGCCCGACCTGCTCCCCGCCCTGACCCGGGTCCCGGCGACGCTGCTGCACGGTGCGGCGGTCGTGCCGCTGCTCAACGGGGTCGACCACGTCCCGCTGCTGCGCGCGATGTTCCCCCACACCGCCGTCGTCCCGATGACGGTGTCGGTCGAGGCGACGCGGGTCGAGCCCGGCGTGATCGAGCACGTGTCGCCGTTCGCCGACTACGCGATCTCCGCGGGACACCGGGAGGTGGTCGTCGATCCGGCGACCCTGCTCCGCGGCGCGGGCCTCGACGTCGACTCCTCCGCCCCCGACGAGGCCACCCTGCTGTGGCGCAAGCTGACCTTCCTCGCCCCGTTCGCGCTGCTCACGACGGCGGCACGGGATGCGCTCGGTCCGGCTCGGGAGGCCCGGCCCGAGCTGCTCGACGCGCTGGTCGAGGAGTCCGTGGCCGCCGCTGCGGCCGACGAGGCCACGGTCGATCCGACAGCGGTCGCGGAGCGGTTGCGCAGCCTCCCCACCGCGATGCGGTCCTCCATGCTCAAGGACGCGCTGGCCGGGGCCACGTTGGAACTCGACGCCGTCGCCGGCCCGATCCTGCGGACGACGCCCGGCGGGGCCCCCTTCACGCGCGGCGTCGTCGCCGAGATCATTCGCAGCTCACGCCCCTCGCGCTGACCTCTCCGGCCGTGACGGCCCGGACGGCAGAGGTCGTGACCTCCCCACGTCGGTAGGGCCGGGTGCGCCGATCACGGCACGGACGTCGTCAACGTGACCGGGCGTGCCGAGCCCGGCGGCCCGGCCGTTACTGCGCCTCCGGCGCCTGGTGCACGGCGAACGAGGCACCGAACGGATCGGTGACGATGCCCATCCGGCCGAACGGCGTGTCCTCGGCGGGCATGAGCACCCTGCCGCCACCCTGACCCGCCGCGGCGACAGCGGCATCGACGTCGGCCACCGAGAAGTAGGGCACCCAGTGGGCCGGGGTGCCCTGGGGCGCACCCATCATCCCGCCCATACCGCCGACGGTCCGGCCGTTGAGCTGGATCGTCCCGTAGTCGCCCGGCGCTCCCGGAACCGGCTCGTAGGTGTAGCCGAACACCGCGGAGTAGAAGGCCTTGCCGGCATCGACGTCGGTGAGCCGGGCGTCGGTCCAGGTCAGCGAGCCCGGTTCGTTGACGATCTCGGCACCGATCATCCCGTCGGCCTGCCAGATGCCGAAGGCGCCGCCGTCGGGGTCGAGGGCGACGCACATGCGGCCGTTGCCCGGGACGTCCATCGGGTCGAACATCAGGTTTCCGCCGTGCTCGGTGACGAGCTTCGCGGTGGCGTCGGCATCGTCGCTGGCGACGTGGACCGTCCAGACCGTCGGCTGGCCCTCCTGCATGATCGGGCCCATGCCGGCGGCGGCGTGGCCGCCCGTCCGGGCCATGTGGTAATTGCCGTACTCCTCACCGGCGTTGGTGAACTCCCAGCCGAGGACGGCGGAGTAGAACGCCGTGGCGGCCGGGAGGTCGGGAACGGAGATGTCGACCCAGCACGGCGTGCCGGCGGGCCAGGGTTCGGTGCGAACGGTCATGGTTCTCGCGCCTCCTGCAACGGTGGAGTGGGACGGTGGAGTGGGACGGCGCACAGCCAACCACCACCCACCGACGAAATGCGTCCACCAGAGGGCTGTCGATCCGCCCGAACGGGTTCATCCGGTGGTGGAGCCGGGCCGGGGCCGCGCCGTCGTCGAGCCCGGCTAGCCTCTCCGGGTGGCCGATCAGACCCCCGTCGGCCTGGTGGTCGGCACCGAGGACTCGACGCCGTTGAAGTTCGCCGTCGCGCTCGCCCCCGACGCCTACCTGCAACTCGACGACGTCGTGGTCACCGTGCGGCCCGTGCCGGGTCGTGGTCCGGTGATGACCTCAGGTGTGGTGACGGAGGTGCGGGCGCGGCACGAGGGCGCCACCTTCGGATCCGACGTCTTCCTCATCGCCGACGGCGTACTGCCCGCGCAGGTGCAGGAGATCGCCGAGGTCACGACCACGCGCGTCGAGCCCGAGGTCTACGTCCCGCCGACGCCCGGCACGCCGGTGCGCCGCGCCACCGGCGACGAGCGCGCCCAGGCGCTGTACTTCGACCAGATGGATCTCAAGGTGCCTGTCGGGCTCGGGCGCGACGGCGAACCCATCTACGTCAACCTGGAGTTCCTCGACGGCACGCGGGGCGGGCACGTGTCGATCAGCGGGATCTCCGGGGTGGCGACGAAGACCAGTTTCGCGCTGTTCCTGCTCTACTCGATCTTCCGCAGTGGGGTGTTGGGGCGGCGGTCGGTGAACGCGAAGGCGCTGGTGTTCAGCGTCAAGGGCGAGGACCTGCTGTTCCTCGACCACCCCAACACCAAGCTCGATCCCGGCCGTCGCGCTGCATACGACCGGCTCGGGCTGCCCGCGGCGCCGTTCTCCTCGGCCGGGTTCTTCGCGCCCCCGACGCCCGACGACCCGTCCGGGCGCCCGCACGTCACGGGACGGACGTCCGGGGTGGCCGCGTTCTGGTGGACCCTCGCGGAGTTCTGCTCCCAGGAACTGCTGCCCTTCGTCTTCGCCGACGCCGAGGACGAGCGCAACCAGTACACGATGGTGATCCACCAGGTCGCGGCCCGGCTGCGCCGCGAGGCCACGCCCGTCGGCGACGGCGCGATCTCGGTCGAAGGACAGGTGCTGCGCACCTACGACGCGCTGGTCGAGTTCGTGAGCGAGCGGCTGGGCGACGAGGACGCCCGCCGCGACTGGGCCGGCCCGGTCACCGGCACGGGCACCATCAACGCCTTCCTGCGCCGACTGCGCTCCAGCCTCAAGCCGCTGCGCACGATCGTCCGCGGTGACCTCTCCGATTCACTCCGGCGGCGCGTGTCGACGGAGAACCAGCAGGTCACGGTCGTCGACCTGCACAACCTGCCCGAGCGCGCGCAGCGGTTCGTCGTCGGGGTGGTCCTGGCCGCGGAGACCGCCCGCAAGGAGGCCGCCGGCGCCGGCGGGCTGCTGTTCACGATGATCGACGAACTCAACAAGTACGCGCCGCGCGAGGGCTCCTCGCCGATCAAGGACGTGCTGCTCGACATCGCCGAGCGCGGCCGCTCGCTGGGCATCATCCTCATCGGCGCGCAGCAGACCGCCAGCGAGGTGGAGCGTCGCATCGTCTCCAACTCCTCGATCAAGGTGGTCGGGCGGCTCGATCCCGCCGAGGCCGGACGTCCCGAGTACGGCTTCCTCCCGCCGTCACAGCGGGCCCGCGCGGTGCTGGCCAAGCCGGGCACGATGTTCGTCTCGCAGCCCGAGATCCCGGTGCCGCTCGCCGTCGAGTTCCCGTTCCCGGCCTGGGCGACCCGGCTGGCGGAGTCCGCGGGCGAGGTGCCGGCCCGCAACGGCGCCGCCCCCCGCGACCCCTTCGCCCGCCTCCCCGCCGTGTCCGAGGACGACGACGCCCCCTTCTGAGCCGACGACCGGCGGGACAGGCCGCCGCGTGACCGGCGGAGCACGCCGCGCGAACGCACTCTCGAGCGATAGGTTCGCCCGAGAGTGCCGTTCGCGCCGGGCTCGCTGCTGTGGGCGGGAGAGTGGGCGGGGGGCGGCGCCTGGGATGGTCTACCCATGCGCTTCCTGCACACCTCCGACTGGCACGTCGGCAAGACGCTCAAGGGCCGCAGCCGCCTCGACGAGCAGGAGCAGGTGCTCCGCGAGATCGTCGGAGTCGCCCGCTCCCAGCAGGTCGACGCGGTGCTCGTCGCGGGTGATCTCTACGACACGGCGGCGCCCTCGGCGGACGCGCAGAAACTGGTGATCCGCACCCTGATGGGGCTGGCCGGCACCGGGGCGCAGGTGATCGCGATCGCGGGCAACCACGACCACGCGCCGACGCTCGACGCGTACCGCCCGCTCGCGGGCGAGGCCGGGATCACGCTGGCCGGGGCCATGCGGACGGCCGAGAACGGCGGGGTGGTGTCGTTCGAGGCCCGGTCGACGGGCGAGGCGGTGACGGTGGCGGTGCTGCCGTTCCTGTCTCAGCGCTACGCCGTGCGGGCCGCCGAGCTGGTGACCAACACCGCTTCCGACAACACCAGCGCCTACGACCAGCAGCTGCGCGACATCCTGGCGTCCCTGACGGCCGGGTTCCGCGACGACGCGGTCAACCTCGTCATGGCCCATCTGACGGTGTTGAACGGGAGGATGGGTGGCGGCGAACGGACGGCTCAGTCGATCTTCGAGTACGCCGTGCCCGCGTCGATCTTCCCGATCGAGACCCACTACGTGGCACTCGGCCACCTGCATCGCCGCCAGCGGATGGACGCCCCGTGCCCGGTGCACTACTGCGGTGCGCCGCTGGCCGTCGACTTCGGGGAGCAGGAGAACGAGCCCGTCGTCTGCCTGGTCGAGGCCTCGCCCGCGACGCCCGCCTCGGTCACCGACATCCCGATCACGTCGGGGCGTCGGCTGCGGACTGTTCGCGGCACCGTCGCGGAACTGTCGGTGCTCGCCGCTAGCGTCGGCGACGACTACCTGAGGATCTGGGTCCGCGAGCCCGCGCGGGCCGGGCTGCGGGAGGAGGTGACGGCGTTGCTGCCGAACGCGCTCGAGGTGCGCATCGATCCGGAGTTCGCCGCGTCCGTCGCGGAGTCGCGGCCGTCGGGCGGGGGCGTCGAACGCAGTCCCGCGGAGCTGTTCGGGGAGTACCTCCGAACGAAGGCCGTTGACGATCCCCGCGTCGAGGCGATGTTCCGGCGCCTGCACGACAGGATCGGCTGATGCGCCCGGTCCTGCTGGAGATGGCCGGCTTCGCCTCCTTCCGTGAACCCACCACGGTCGACTTCCGCGACGCCGAGTACTTCGCGCTGGTCGGGCCGACGGGATCGGGCAAGTCCACAGTGATCGACGCGCTGACGTTCGCGCTCTACGGGTCGGTGCCACGCTGGGACGACCGGCGGACGGTCGCCCTCGCCCTCGCGCCGACTGTCGGGCGAGGCACGGTCCGCCTCGTGTTCGACGTGGGTGGCGCGCGGTTCGTCGTCGCCCGCGAGCTGCGCCGGGCCACGTCGGGGGCCGTGTCGGTGCGCAGCGCTCGGCTCGAACGGCTGCGCTCGGCCGAGGGCACCGGCAGCGTGGACGAGGAGACCGATCCGCTCGCCGACGGCGCCGGGGCGGTCACGAAGGCCGTCGAGGAGCTTCTCGGGCTCCCCTTCGGCGACTTCTGCACCTGTGTGGTGCTCCCGCAGGGTGAGTTCGCCGAGTTCCTGCACACCGAGCCGCGCAAGCGCCAGGAGAAGCTGGTCCGCATCCTCGGTCTCGGCGTCTACGACCAGATCGCGCGCGAGGCCAACACCGAGGCCGCGGCGGCACGCCAGCGCGTCGACGTGCTCGCCGAACAGCTCATCGCCTACGCCGATGCCACACCGGAGGCGGAGCAGGTGGCCGCGGCGCGGGTCACCGAGCTGGTGGCGCTGCGCACACGGGTGACGGCGGCGGCCCCCCGACTGGCGTCCCTGTCCGCGACGATGGACGAGGTGGCGGCGCAACTCGCCGACCTGCGGGCCGAGCAGGCTCTGCTCGGCGCGCTCTCGGTCCCCGACGGCCTGCGCGATCTCGACGCGCGGCAGCGTTGCACCACCGCGACGCAGGACGCGGCTCGCCTGCGGGCCGAGGCCGCCGAGAACACCGACGCCACCGCCCGCGACCGGTTGGCCGCCGCGCCCGCCCGGGGGCCGCTGGAGCAGGCGCGCCGCCACCACGCGGAGCTCGGCGCCCTCACGGCCGAGCTGCCGGGCGCACGCGACCGTCACGCGAAGGCCGTCGCCGCCGAGGGTGCTGCCGCGCGGGACGCCGCCGATGTGGCCGGCGCCCTGGACGCCGTCCGCACGGAGGGCGCCGCAGCCGCCGCGGCGCTCACCGCAACCCGCGACGCCGAGCACCGGATCATCGGTGAGCGCGACCGCCTGCGAACGGTGACGACGCCCGCCGGGCTCGCCGTGCTCGACCGCCGCCGGTCGTCGGCCGTCTCCACCCTGGAGGACACCGCAGCAGCGCTGTCCGCTGCGGAGACACGGGACGCGTCGGCTCGCGACACACTCGCCGCCGCCCCGGCCCGGAGCCCGCTGGAACAGGCCCGCCGTGATCACCGTGACCTCGCCGTGGCGCTGGGCGCGCGACCTGTCGCCGTCGAGGTGTCGGAGTCCGCGCAGTGGGATCTCGATGCCGCCGCCGCAGCGGTGGTGCGCCATCGCCACCGGCTCGACCACGCCCGGGAGCGGCGATCGGAGATGCAGCGCGCGAACCTCGCGGCGACGCTGCGGCCCTCGCTGGTCCCCGGGGATCCGTGCCCGGTGTGCGCGCAGGCCGTCACCACGCTGCCGGCGCCGCTCCCGGGTGCCGATGTCGCGGGCGGTGAGCGCCTCGTCGCCCGGGCCGAGGCGGAGCACGAGCAGGCCCGGCGGCAGGAGTCCGCTGCCGAAGCGGCGCACGCACGAGCCGCGAGCGAGATCGAACGGCTCGACGGGGTGATCACCGCGCTGCGGTCCGCCCTCGCGGAGGTGGAGGTTCCGGGCGTGCCCGTGCCCGGTGAGCCGGCTGCTGTGGCTCCGGTGGGTGATCGTGACGCGGGGGGGACATCGGCGGACGGAGCCGGGCGGCACCCTGACCGCCGGCTCGGCGACGGGGGTTCCGCGGGGGCCCCCACCGCTGCGGCAGTCGACGCGGCACTCGACGCACTGGACCTTCTCACGGTGCGCGCCGGGGAGGCCGACGCCGCGGTGCGCGCCGCCCGGCGTCACCGGGAGGCGGCCGCAGCGGCTGTCGAGGCGATCGGCGGAGAGGCGGCCGCCGCCGCGGCGGCCCTGCGGGCGGCGCGCGACCCGCTGGTCCCGCTCGGTGCGCCCGCGATCGACGAGCAGGCGCACAGCGGTGACGTCCTCGCGGGCTGGTCCGCGCTGGTCGGCTGGGCCCGCGTGCAGGCCACGGCTCGCGACACCGCCCTCCACCAGGCCCGTGCCGCCACGGCCGTCGCCGAGCAGGAGCGCGACCGCGTCGCGGCCGCGTTGCAGTCGGCCGAGTCGGCGGCCCACGCCCGGCGTCGCGACGAGACCGCGGCGGCCCGGGCCGAGCAGGAGACGCGCGGAGCGGTCGCGGGCATCGAGCGGCGCTCGTCGGAGCTGCGCTCGGCGCTGGCCGAGGCCCCGGCCGACACGGTGGCCGCCGCCGAACTCGAACGACTCACCGCGCTGGAGCACGCCGCCCGGGTGGCCGACGGCGAGCTGCGCGCGGCCCGCGCGGCCGTGCGGTCCGCCGAACAGGCGGCGGGCGAGATCGGCCGCGAGGTCACGTCGGCGTGGGACGGGTTGCGAGCGGCCCGCGACCCCCTCGTCGGGCTCGCGGCGCCGACCGTCGCCGGCCAGGACCTGCTCGCGGCAGGCACCGCGCTCACCGAGTGGGCGGTCCGCGAGACACATCTGCGTGACGCACGGATCACCGCCGCGCAGGGCGTGCTCACACAGGCTCGGCTCGCCCGTGACGACATCGAGCGAGGCCTCGCCGAGGACCTCGCCGCTCACACGGTCGACGTGGCCCAGGTCGACGTGGCCCAGGTCGACGTGCAGGTCGGCGTGGTGCAGGCCGCCGACGAGAATGCCGATGGTCGGACTGCTCCGGGCAGGACCGCCTCGCCGGACACCACCGCATTGCCACGTGGGACGCCCGGCGCCCTGCTCGGCGTGTCGGCCGCCGCGGCGCTGCCCGCCGTCGCGGCGACGCTGGAGCGGGCGCGCGGCGCGCGGGAGCGCGTCGTCGAGCGCCGCGCCGCCGCGTCCGCGATGGCCGCCGACAGGGACGAGTCCGAGTCCGTGCACCAGGTCGCGAAGCTGCTCGGCGCCCTGTTGCGCTCCGACGGCTTCCCGCGCTGGTTGGTGGCCTCGGCCCTGGACGCGCTCGTCGCCGACGCGTCCCGGAGTCTCGCGGAGCTGTCGGGCGGGCAGTTCGAACTGACCCACGCCGGTGGCGAGTTCCTGGTGGTCGACCACGCCGACGCCGACGCACGCCGCCCCGTCAAGACCCTCTCCGGCGGGGAGACCTTCCAGGCCAGCCTGGCGCTGGCGCTGGCGCTGTCGGCGCAGATGTCGGGCCTCGCCGCCCGCGGCGCCGCGCGACTCGAGTCGATCTTCCTCGACGAGGGTTTCGGCACCCTCGACGAGGCCAACCTGGAGGTCGTCGCGGGCACGCTGGAGCACCTCGCCACCCGTGGCGACCGGATGGTCGGGGTCGTCACCCACGTACCGGCGCTGGCGCAGCGGGTGCCGGTGCGGTTCGCGGTGAGCCGGGACCAGCGCACGTCGTCCGTGGTCCGGGAGTCGGCGTGACGGTGCGGACATGAGGTTCAGCGTCGATCCCTGGGATCCCACCTACGGCACGAGCCTCGACACCGCACTGGGGGAGTCGACGGCACAGCTCGAGGTCGACCTCGAGGTGCCGGCCGACCGGTGGGCACCGATCGACCCCGCCCCCGGAGTGGCGGCACCGGACGCCGTGCTGTTCGTCGACGGTGTGCGGCGCGTCGACGCACAGGTATGGGTGGCGGAGCCCGACGGCGCCGCCTCACCCGCGCTGTGCGCCTCCTACGCCGCCGGGGTGGTGTGCTGCTGCCGCAACCAGCGCGCGCACCTGCTCACCGCTCACGTCCGCCGCGGACTGTTCACCACGGCCGCGGACAGCACCGACGTCGTCACCGCGGCCGGGACGTACCGTGCCACCCCCACCGCAGCCGTCCCGGACGTCGCCCCGATGCAGGTGTTGTCCCTGGCCCTGCAACGCGACCTCGGCGACACGGAACTGATCGCCGCCGGCGCGGCGCGAGCCGACCATGGCGGTGAGGACGACCTGCTCGTGGTGGACGGGCCGCTGCGCGGACGGCAGCACCTGCCGCGGGCGATCGGCTTCGTGAAGAGCCACCGCAGCGACTACCTCCCACCGCAGCTCGGTGGGGTCGTGGCGGCCCTGCGGCCGGGGCAGCGCACTCCCGTGTTCCGGCTCGGCAGCTCGTGGAAGCGGCACACCTGGTACCTGCGGCTGCCGTGCACGCCCGGTGCCCCGTGGGCCGGGGTGGTACGGGTCGAGTGCAGCGCGGACCTCACCCCGGACGCCGCCATCTGCCTGGCGGCCCTGAGCCAGGTCACGCTCGTGCGCTTCGCGTCCACCGAGTACAAGGACTCGCGGGCACCCCAGAACCTCTACCCGATCGCCGGGTTGGAGCGGGCCCTCCGGCGCAGGCTCGGCGAGCCCGCCCTCCTCTACCGCGCACTCCGTGTCGCCGCCGCCTGACGCGGCCCTGCGGATCACGATGTCGCCTCGTCCTCTCCCCGCTTGACGCCCAGGCGGTGGCGCAGGCCGCTGGCCCGGGTCACCGGGCGTTCGACGGCGGCGCGGACCGCGGCCTCGGTGCCGACGATCCGTACGAACTCCCGCGCCCGGGTGACGGCCGTGTAGAGCAGCTCCCGGGTGAGCAACGGCGACTCCACGGGCGGCAGCGCGACGGTGACCCGACGGAACTGGCTGCCCTGTCCACGGTGGACGGTCATGGCATGCACCGTGACCACATCGGACAGTCGCGACGGTGGGTACAGCGTGGGCGAGCCGCCGCGCGCGAACGCCACGCGCGGGCCCTCCGGCCGGGACACGACCACGCCCGTGTCGCCGTTGAACAGGCCGGTGTCGTAGTCGTTGGCCGTGACCAGCACCGGCCGCCCGGGGTACCAGGGGCCCGCCGACGGTGGTGCGTCCGCCGCCAGCCAGCGCTCGATCCCCGCGGTCCAGGTGGCGACGCCGTACGGGCCACGACGGTGTCCGCAGAGGACCCGATGGCTCTCCAGCGCGGCCAGGGCGCCGTCGACGTCGCCGTTGCGGGCGGCGACGGCGAGCACCCTTCCGGCCTCGACCACGTCGCCGCGCACCGCATCCGATGACGCGGGGTCGACCAGGGCGAGGTCAGGGGACCCCCGGCGGAGCAGCGAGATCGCGGTGTCGGCGTCCCCGGCCTGAACGGCCCGGGCGAACTCGGCGATCGTGCCCCCGAAGCGCCACACGTGGTCGAGCGTCACCACTCCGTGCACGACCCCGGGCGGCAGGTCCAGAGCGCGCAGCGCGGAGTCGAGGGCTTCCTCCGGGTGACCGCCCGCGCGGGCGAGGTCGCCGAGCACCGCCCCCGCCTCGACCGACGCGAGCTGGTCGGGATCGCCCACCAGCACCAGCCGCGCCTGCGGCCGGACGGCGTCGAGCAGTCGGGCCATCATCGTGAGCGACACCATCGAGGTCTCGTCGACCACGACCACGTCGAACGGGAGCCGCTGCGTGCGGTCGTAGCGGAAGCGGCCGGTGCCCGGGCGGGCACCCAGCAGCCGGTGCAGCGTGGACGCCTCGGCCACCCGAGTGCGTAGGTCCGCGGGCAGCTCCGTGGTGACCGCTTCCTGCAACCGTGCAGCGGCTTTGCCCGTGGGCGCGGTCAGCGCGATCCGCGGCGGGGGCCCGGGCTGGTCGTGCAGCAGCGCGAGGAGTCGGGCGACGGTGGTGGTCTTGCCCGTGCCCGGCCCACCCGCCAGCACCGTCACGCGCCGAAGCGCGCCGACCGCAGCGGCGAGCCGCTGCCGTTCCGAGCCCGGCGCACCGAAGTGCTCGTCCAGGCCCGCCCGCAGTCGCGGGAGGTCGACCTGCGGGGGCGCCGCCGCGGCGCGGTCCCGCAACGAGCGCCGGACCAGTTCCTCCTCACCCCAGTAGCGCTCCGGGTACAGCAGCCCGTCCACCAGCCTCAACGGCCGCCCACCCGGCGCCTGCGCGCCGTCGGCGACCAGCGGCCCCACCCCGCAGGCCGCGAGCCACGACCGCGGCTCCGGCCAGGGCAGGGCGGACACGTCGAGCAGCTCGTCACCCTCGCCCAGCACCGTGCGGCTCACTGCCGCGAGGTCGACGCAGACCGCACCCAGTCGCACCGCCCGCACCGCGAGCGCCACGGCCAGCAGGACCTCCTCGCGCCGTTCGCCGCCGAGCCCGCCCACCCGGACGGCGACGTGCACGTCGGAGGGGTCCAGCACGCCTGCGGTGTTGAACGCGGCCAGCATGCCGGTCGCCGATCGCACGAGTCGCGGATCGCCGATGTCGGCCGTCACGGCGCGCCCCGATCCAGCAGGTCCGACAGCTCCACGACCAGACCCGGTGGTGGGGCCCAGCTGAACACCCCGCGGGGAACTCCTCCGACGGTGGGGGTGTCGGGCCCGCACATGCCGCGGATGAACAGGTACAGCACGCCTCCCAGGTGGCGGGCGGGTGCGTAGCGGGGTTGGCGCCAGCGCAGGAACCGGTGCAGCGCGGCCCCGTAGAGCAGTGCCTGCAACGGGTAGTTCGCGGCGATCATCGCCGCGGCCAGCAGCGGAGCGGTGTAGTGGGCCGCGGTGAGGGGTTCGCGGCCCTCGGGCCCGATCGGCCCGAGCCAGTTGGTCTTGTAGTCGACCACGACGAACCGCCCGTCGGGCAGGCGGAGGACGGCGTCGATGCTGCCGGTGAGGTAGCCCCGCAGCGGCTGCGCGGCCAGCTCCGGTGAGGCCAGGACGTCGGGATACGCCCGCAGCGGGTCGTCGGCCGGCAGGTGGCGGCGCAGCAGCGGCGCGAGGTCGCCGAGTGTGGGCCGGGGCGCCGCGCGGGGGCCGGCGGGACCGGGGCCGGTGGGACGGGGTCCGCGCGCGTCGAGGCCGGCCGGTTGCCGGCCGGCAGGTTCCCCGTCGGTCGGGCCGCGACCCGCATCGTCGCCGCCGGCGAGGGGGAACTCGAAGTCCAGCTCGGCGAGCCGGTCACGCGGGGAGATGTCGGCGAGCCGGAGCCCCCCGGCGAGCGGGCCGAGCGGGGTGAGGATCGACGGCAACAAGCCGGCGGCCAACGTCGCGGGGTCGAGCCCGGCGATGGGCTGGCGGGCCAGCTGTTCCCGGCACCGGGTGACGAGTTCGCCGAGCAGGTCGGGGGTGGTGGGGTCGACGACCTCGAGCACCGCATGCACCAGCGTGCCGAATCCGGCGCCCACCGGCAGCTCCGCCATCGGCGATGCGGTGGCCGATCCGGTGGCCGATGCCGTGGGCGATGCTGTGGGCGATGCCGTGGGCGATGCCGTGGGCGATGCCACGACGGGCGGGATCGGCGACAGGCCTGGTTGCGTCAGCGGGTCGGCCGACGGCGCGGCCGGGGCGGTCTCGACATCGACGTCGGACTCGTCGTCGGTGCCCCGCTCCTCCGGCTCGCTGCCCACACCGGGTGGGCCACCGGATCCGTAGTGACCGGCCGTCGCGATCAGCGCCGTGTAGGACGTGCGCCGCCACTGCCGGTCCAGCTCGCGGTCGAACCTGGCGGCCCGCAGCGGGTCGGCCGACGGCCGCGGCCCCGTCACCAGCCCGTGCGGTGCCGGCCCGCCGCTCGACGCCGCCGCGACCTGTTCGACGGCGAGATCGGGCGAGGCCAGGGCGCTCAACGCCGCCAGAGCCGCAGCGTCGGCCGGGACGCGACAGGACTCGGCCGGTTCCCGGCCCGGCTCCGGGCGCCCGATCAGCAGCCGGTGCAGCGGCGACGCCGAGGTGGTGGTGGCCGGCACCCACCAGGTCACGACCTGGCACTTCGCCCGGGTCATCGCCACATAGAGGAGTCGCAGATCCTCTCCCGCCTCCTCGGCGCGGTGGCGCGCACAGTGTTCCTTCCACCCGTCGCCGGTCTCGCCACCGACGTCGAGCACGCGGACGCCGGACGGGTCGTGCAGGAGCGGGACCTCCGGGTCACGCACGTTGCGGTCCCAGCCGAAGGGCACGTACACGATCGGGAACTCGAGGCCCTTGCTGCGGTGGATGGTGATGATCTGCACCGCCGCGGCGTCGGACTCCAGCCGCCGGCTGCGCTCGGCACCGACGTCGACGGCGGCCTCGTCGATGCGGTGCCGCAGCCAGTCGACCAGAGTGCCCGGCCCGAGATGCCCGGCCACTGCCGCCGCGTGCAGGGACTGCGCGACGTGGCGCAGGTCGGTGAGGCGCCGCTCCCCATCGGCGGTGTGCAGCAGCCGTCGCGGCAGCGCGGTCCCGGCGGTGACGGACTCCAGCAGCGCGGCGATCCCGCGCTCGTGCCACACCGTGGCCCACGACCGGACGGCGACGCCCACCTCGTCGAGCAGCTGTTCCGCCCTCGGACCGCACAGCTCGTCCACCGGATGCCCGAGGAAGCAGCTCAGAGCCGCCGCGCGCAGCCTGAACAGCCTCGGCTGCTCACAGGCCTCCAGCAGGAGCAGCCACTCGCGCGCGACCGGGGTACCGAACACGCTGGTCGTGGCCGACAGCACGGCGGGCACCCCGGCGTCGGCGAGTGCATCCCGGATCATGGCGCCCTGGTCGTTGGTGCGCACCAGCACCGCGACGTCACCCGGGCGCACCGGCTGCGCCTCGACGCGCGCGGGGCCGGCGAGGAGGGCGGCGATGTCGGTCGCGGCGTCGCGGGCCACCAGCTGCCGGGCCGGGCCGACGACGGCGAGGTCGCGCTTCGGCGCCCGTGGCAGCGCCGCCCGGGAGACCACCCGCAGCCGCAGCGGGGTGTCGACCGGCGCACCCGTCAACCGTCGGCCGGGATGCGCGGAGCCCACCGGACGCACCGTGATCCGTGCGTCGCCCAGTGCCGCGCCCGCGAAGACCGTGTCGAGCGCGCGGAGCATCGCGGCGTCGGTGCGCCAGTTGGTGGCCAGGGTGGCGTGGCCACCGGCGGCCGTCGTGGCGTCCAGGTAGCTGACGACATCGGCACCGCGGAACGCGTAGATCGCCTGTTTGGGGTCGCCGATGAGCACGAGGGTGGTATGCCCGTGGAAGGACCGGCGCAGGATGTCCCACTGCACGGGGTCGGTGTCCTGGAACTCGTCGACCAGCACCACCCGGTAGCGGTCGCGCAGGCGCTGCGGAGCCCCGCGGGACGGATCGGCCAGCGCCGCGGCCAGGCGGGTGAGCATGTCGTCGTAGGTGTAGAGCCGCCGTGCGCCCTTGCGGCGAGTCACCTCGGCGCGGACCGCCACGGCGAACCGGTGCCGGACGTGGGCGGTGCTCCCCGGCGGCGCCGCGGCGGGTTCCAGCCGCGCCTGCCCGTCGTGCACCGCGCGACGCGCGAGCGTGAGCGCCTCCGCGCGGCCGAACGCCGGGGTGCCGGCCGCGCGGTCGCCGTACTTGCGCACGTAGAAGTCGTCGACCACCTCCGTGAGCAGGTCGTCGATCGACTCGACGAACGTGGCGTCCGGGTCGCTGTCGCCCGCGACGCCGAGCCCGTCGAGCATCTGCTGGCAGAACTGGTGGGTCGTGGCGATGGTCGCCGCGTCGAACCCGGCGAGCGCACGGGACAACCGCGCCCGCCGCCGCCCGAGTTCTTCCCGCGGCGCATCAGCGAGCAGCCGGAGAACGGCGTCGGTCCCGGCCCTGGCCGCGAGCGGATCGGCGAGCCCGCGTTCGGCCGAGACCAGCCGCTCGCGCACGCGCTCCCGCAGCTCCTGCGTCGCCTCCCGACCGAACGTCACGAGCATGAGCTCCGGCAGGGTGGCGAGCCCCTCGGCCACGTAGCGGGCGGCGAGCGCGGCGATCGTGAACGTCTTGCCCGTGCCGGCGCTGGCCTCCAGCACGGTGGTGCCCGTCGGCAGCGGCCCGCAGACGTCGAACGACGGTGGATCGGGGGACGGTCGATCGGGGGACGGGGAATCGGGGGACGTCATCGGCGCACCACGTCCTCGGCGCCGATCAGCGGGGCCCACAGGCGCATCGCCAACGTGCCGAAGCGGGTGGGTTCGCCGCCGGGCGGGCCCGGCGCGCCGGTGATGACCGCGCGGTCCGCCGCCGCGCCCCAGACCCGCACGTGCGCGTCGTCGTGGCGTTCGGCGCCGGCGCCCGTCGTCCACTTCTTGACCGCCTCGTCGGCCGCCTCCTCGGCGCCCGCACCGCCGAGGCGCGCGCGGGCGTAGCCGAAACCGGTGGCCGTGGGCAACGGGAGCGGTTCGCACAGGCCTTCCTGCAGCAGGGCGACGAGATCACCGAGGATCACCAGTGCCCGAGCGGGATCCACGGGGCCCGCGGTGGCCATCGCCAGGCCGTGGCCCGCGCCGCGACCCAGCGTGACCGCCCGCCAGGGCTCGCCCGTGGCGGCCGTGAGCGCGAGCAACCGCGCCCAGGCCCGGACCCGCTGCTTCGGGGCGAGCCGGGAGTACTCGACGCGCAGCAGCGTCCGTTCGTGCAACCCCCCGAGCGTGCCGACCACCCGCCCGCCCTCGCGCAGGGAGACATCGACGTCGCGGTCGTCCGCATCGGCCGTGCGGAACGGTGCCGCCGCCGCGACCAGTGGCTCGACGTCGTCGAAGACCCGCTGGAGCAACGCGTCGCCCAGGGCCCCCGGCGGCAGCTCGCCGCGGCGCCACTCCGCCTGGCGGCACCGCTCCAGCGGGTGCCCGGCCAGCCTGTCGCGCAGCAACCGGTCGCCCACGGCCCAGGTGGCGAGCCCGCCGAGCTCGACGGGCAGTGCGTCGGCCGGATCGTCCTCCCCGGCGAAGAGGGACAGTCCGACCCGTTGCCGCAGGAAGCCCTTGACCGGGTGCTCCAGGAACGCCACGAGATCGTCGAGCGCGACGACCTCCCGCGCGACCGGAGTCAGTGGGGCGGCGAGGAACGGGGCGGGCGGTGCCTTGGCGTCGACGGCGGACCGCGCTCCGGCCAGCTCGACGACGTCGAAACTGAACGCCTTCCGCGGGACGAGCGCACCGGCCGTGAAGTTGCGGGCGTCGAACGGCTGCAACGGGTGGCGCACGACGACCTGTTCCCGGGCGGCCGGGCCGGCCATCGCCTCGACCGTGTCGAGCAGCTCGCCGAGCGGCACCGCGGGCGGGCGACGCGCCCCGGTGCGTTCGTCGGCCCCGGAATGGACCACGACCAGGTGCCCGGTGGCCGCGCAGATCGCGTCGAGCAGGAGCTGGCGGTCCTCGCTCCGCGTGTCGCGCTCGCCGACGAGGGGATCGCGAGCCAGCACGTCGTCGCCGTCGACCGACCCGGCCCGGGGGAACACCCCGTCGTCGAGGCCGAGCAGGCACACCACACGGTGCGGCACCGAACGCATCGGCACCAGCGTGGCGACGGTGAGTGTGCCGGTGCGGAAGTTGGCCCTGGTCGGACGGCCACGCAGGCGTTCGGCGAGCAGCCCGCGGACGTCGGCGAGCCCGAGCGGGACGGCGCCCGCGTACGGGCCGGCGGCCCGCGCGGCGTCGGCGAGCTCGGCGCGGGCCGCGGCGGCCTGCCAGGCGTCGGCCGCGGTGGTGGCGGTGAGGGTGTCGAGCGCGGTGGTGAGCGCCTCGACCCAGCCCGCGAGAGGTCGCTCGCCGGTGAGGGAGGACAGTGCCACGGTCGTCCGGTCGACGAACTCCGCGAGCCGTCCTATCCGGACCGTGTCGCCGGACTCGACCTCGGCCATCGGCAACGCCGTGCCGAGCCACGCCCGCTGCTCCCCGCCCGACATCGTGACGCCGAGCAGCAACCGGTCCAGCCCGGCCGCCCAGGTGTTCTGTCCGAACCCGTCGAGCCGGTAGGGGCCGCGGTGCGTGCCGTCGAGACCCCAGCGGACCCCGGAGCGGACGGTGAGGTCGCGGAGCCGGTCGAGGTCGGCGTCGTCGAGCCGGAACCGTTGACGCACCGGGCCCGAGGCGAGCAGGTCGAGCACCTGCGACGCCGTCAGCCGGGCGTCGGCGAGGTCCAGCAGCTGCGCGACGGCGTCGAGCACGGGGTTGACCTGACGCAACGCCCGGTCGGCGAGGCGGACCTGGAGGTTCTGGCCGGGGTGCCCGGTCGTGCCGTCGGGTGCCGCGGTCGTGCCGCCGAGTGCGCTGTGGCCGCCGAGCCCGAAGGTCGCCGAGATCAACGGCGCGAACGTCTCGATGTCGGGGCACATGACGAGGACGTCACGCGGTTCGAGGGAGGGATCGGCGCCCAGCAGGCCGAGCACGACCTCGCGGAGCACCTCGACCTGTCGTGCGGGCCCGTGGCAGGAATGGACCTGGACGGTGCGGTCGTCGACGGGCACCGGGGTGACGTCGGGAAGCTCGTCCTCGCGCAGGGCACGCTGCAGCCGCCCGAGGAGGGTGGGTGGCGGGTCGGGCCGGGGGTGATGGTGATCCCGCAGTGCGGGTGCGGCCACGGCGAGCCGTACCTGCAGCTCACAGACGTCGCGCCCCAGCGACGACAGCAGCGGGTGCCGCGCTGCCACGGCGCCGGGATCGGCACGCCGCGGGGGGACCGCGGGTGCCGGCCCGACCTGTGCCGGCCCGACCCGTGCCTGCCCGACCTGTGCCCGCCCGACCCGTTCCCACAGCCCGGGGGAGGGGTGCGCCAGCCACAGGTGCACCTCACGGTGCTCGGCCAGTGCGGTGAGCACCGCGAGGTGCTCTGCGGGCAGGCGGGTGGGGCCGAACAGCGACAACCGGGACGGCAGGTCGACCCCGCTCGGCCGCTCGCGCAGCACCTCGCACGCTGCGGCGAGCCGCTCGGCGGGCCCGGGCGCATCGATCCGCCGTCGCAACCGCCGCCACAGCTCGGGCTGCCACCGGAGGTCCTGCGGCACGCCGGAGTCGGTGCCCGCCTGCCAGTCCCGCACCATCTCGGGCCGGTGCGCGGCGTAGGAGGCGAACAGCTCGGTCAGGCGGCGCGCGGTCGCATAGCGGCGCCCGCGCCGATCCCCGGTCAGGACGGCGTTCAACGGTGTGCACCAGGCCTCGCCGGCACTCGCGTCGACGACCTCCAGCAGCGGCCACACCGATCGCGCCGGACGCCACGGATCGTCCTCGGGGTCGATACCGAGCGCGCCGCACACCGCAGTGGCCACGACCGCCGCCGGCGAGGGGAAGGCGACGCCCGCGCACACCCCGTCGGCCCGGCCGTTCGCGGCACCGAGCCGGTGGGACAGCCGCTGCGCGAGCCAGCGCTCCACGCCTTTCGCGGGGACGGCCACGATCTCCGCGGCGAACGGATCGGGCAGCGGATCGACCAGCAGATCGGCCAGGGCGTCGGCGAGCGCGTCGGCCCGCTCCGCCCGGTGCACATGCAGCGCACCCGACGTCGCGGCACCCGACGTCGCGGCGCCCGCCGTTCCGGTCATGGTCCACAAGCTAGAGGCAGGCACCGACAGTCCCGCGCACGGGCGGGAACGGGCCGTCGTCGCCGTGTGGACCCTTCCCGCCCTGCCGGCCGGGGGACGACACGATGGGGGTATCCCCGAGCGCGCCGGATAACGGCAGGCCGTCCTCCGGACGATCTCGTCGGTGAGGGTGACCGACGGGAACCAGATCAGGAGGCCGACATGTCCGACGCCGTCACCGGGCCGGGAGTGCCGCAGCAGGTGTCCGTGACCGCGCCCGCAGCGAGGTCCTCCACCGACACGCACGCCTGTCGTACTAGATGAGTGATTCCGTGAAGTTGGTGTTCAGCGGTCGTCGACGACCAGTGTTCGTTCTGCGGTGACGTCGAGTGCCCAGTTGCGCCTGATACCTGCGGCCAGGGCGAGGAGGCGTTGGGG
>Ga0105049_10002816_pt1 | contig 20574 bp, 17 predicted proteins | sample MAT06_FD_78087 | JGI IMG/M metagenome (GOLD analysis project Ga0105049, IMG submission 78087) | Freshwater microbial communities from Lake Fryxell liftoff mats and glacier meltwater in Antarctica - MAT-06 | ecosystem: Environmental > Aquatic > Freshwater > Ice > Liftoff microbial mat | place...
ACGTCGATCGCGAAGTCGATCGCGCGAGCGATGGGACGCAAGTACGTCCGGATCTCGCTCGGCGGCGCCCGCGACGAGGCCGACATCCGCGGTCACCGGCGCACGTATATCGGCGCCCTCCCCGGTCGGATCATCGCCGGCATGAAGCAGGCGGGAAGCAAGAACCCGGTGTTCTTGCTCGACGAGGTCGACAAGCTCGGGTCGTCGCATCACGGCGACCCCGCGGCAGCGCTGCTCGAGGTCCTCGACCCCGCGCAGAACGATTCGTTCACGGATCACTACCTCGGTGTGCCGTTCGATCTCTCGGAGGTGATGTTCATCGCCACCGCGAACTTCCTGCAGAACATCCCCGGTCCGCTGCTCGATCGGATGGAGGTCGTCGACTTCGCCGGTTACACCGAGCGCGAGAAGCTCTCGATCGCACGCAGCTACCTGGTCGCGCGGCAGCTCGAGGACAACGGGCTCTCCGCGGCTCAGCTCGAGGTCACCGACGATGCGTTGCGCGAGGTGATCTCGTCGTACACGCGAGAAGCGGGTGTGCGGCAGCTCGAGCGCGAGCTCGGGCGGCTGGCGCGAAAGGTCACACGACGGATCGCAGCCAAGGAAGTCGAGAAGGTGACGCTCGATCGCGGCGACGTGCGGCCGCTGCTGGGTCGACCACGGGTACATCCCGAGAAGGCGAATCGCGAGGATCAGGTCGGCATCGCGACCGGCATGTACTACACGCCGGCGGGCGGCGACATCATGTTCGTCGAGGCGGCGCCGATGCGAGGCAAGGGTGATCTGATCCTGACCGGTCAGCTCGGCGATGTCATGAAGGAGTCTGCGCGCGCCGCGTGGACGTTCGCGCGAGCGCATGCCGATTGGCTGGGGATCAATGATCACGTGTTCGAACGTGACGTCCACGTCCACGTGCCGGCGGGAGCGATCCCGAAGGACGGGCCATCGGCGGGGATCGCGATGGCGACCGCGATGGTCTCGGCGCTCTCGGGTCGAGCCGCGCGCCACGACGTGGCGATGACCGGCGAGATCACGCTGTCGGGCCGTGTGCTGCCGATCGGCGGGCTCAAGGAGAAGGTGCTCGGTGCGGTGCGATCCGGCATCACCACGATCGTGATCCCGAAGGAGAACGAGCCCGATCTCGATGACCTCCCGAAGGACGTCCGCGACTCGCTCGCGGTGCACGCGGTCGACACGCTCGGCGAGGCGCTTGCCGTGACGTTGCGCGACACGACGCTGCGCGATGGTCGGTTGTGGTTCGGCGAGCGCACCGAGGCTGCTGCACAGCTGCACTGAACACGTGAGTCGAGGCTCCATACCCACACCTGCACACCCCAGTGTGCAGTGTGTGTCTTGCTGTGATCGCAGCGACTTGGAGGTGGTCGCATGCTTGCAGCCTTGGCGAGCAAGCCATGCGACTCCTCCTCGCCACCGTGCTCGCAGCTGGACTTTTGGCGCCCGTCACAACAACGGCGAGCCCGTTCGGACCCGGCCGCTCTGAAGGCGTCCCGACGAAGACGAAGACGAAGACGAAGACGAAGACGAAGACGAAGACGAAGACGAAGAAGCCGGTCAAGGCCGACCCTCTCGAAGACGAGGACCTCGTGATCATCGAGGACAAGCCGGCGAAGAACCCGGTGGCGCAGAACCCGGCGAAGTCCAGGCCGGCACCCGCCGAACACGCCGTCATCGTGATCTCCGGGGACAACCGGGCGCGACTGGCGAAGCCCACACAAGCTGACGTCGGTGCTGAGAAGCCCGCGAAGAAGTCGAAGGCCAAGCCCGCGCAGACCGGTGACGACGAGGATCCGGTTGCCGAGAAGTTGGAGAACAAGCGCAAGCGCGCAGTGGCCGATGTCGCCGAGAAGCCGGCGAGGAAGCCAGTAATCGCCGCCACCAAAGCCAACCTGACCGACGACGAGGAGCTCGTGATCATCGACGAGACCCCGGAGCCGGCCAAGTTCGGTGCGAAGGCCGCGGACGATGACGAGGAAGTCGACTCGGCGAAGCGCGTCGCGGCGCTCGACGATGGCGACGCGATCGGCAAGAGCGAGACTGCCAGCGTCGGCAAGTCCGCCGTGAGGGTCGTACCGCACAAGACGCGGTTCTATTTCCGCGCGGGTGCGCTGAAGCAGTCGACCAAGCTCAGCGCGACCCAGCTCTCGCTGCAGACCGACCTGCCCATCGACACCAGCAGCCTCGGTGCAGGCTCGGGTGTCGAGACGCAGCAGAGCCAGCTTCCGGTCGGCGCGATCATCGGCATCGTGTTGCCAGTGCTCGATCGCAAGCTGTCGATCGAGACCGTGCTCGGCGTGCCGTCGGCGACCAAGTTCAAGGCGACCGGCAAGCTCGCGACCGAATCGCTCGCGCCGACGTTCATGGGCATGACCACCGGCATCGAGCCGCTGGGCTCGGACCTCGGCGAGGTCACGTTCGCGCCGCCGATCGTGACCGGCGTTTACCGCATCACGAAGCTCGGCCCGGTGACGCCGATCGCCGGCGCCGGATTGATGCTGCTGTTGGGGCGCGGCGCGAAGATCACCAACGCCATGCTCAACGAGGCGGGCGATCCGAAGCTCTCGATCAAGCCGTCGCCGGGCCTCGTCGTCCAGGGCGGTCTCGACATCCAGCTGTGGAAGCGGGTCGCCGCGCGCCTGGACGTCAAGTACGTGCTCGGGATGAAGGTCAACGCGACGATCGAGGACATCGCGGTCACGCCGAAGGCGATCCCGGCGCTCGGCTCGATCGAGGTCGGGGACGCGGTGCTGAGCGCGAAGGTCGCCCCGCTGATCATCCAGGTGGGAGTCGGCATCGACTTCTAGACCTGCCGACTGCGGCTCCAGCCTCCAGACTGCCCCCTGCTCTCCCCAGCCAGCGGTAGGTGTTGCGACGTGATCACAGCAGCTTAGGGGTGGTCGAGTGTTTGCATCGTATCCGGGTAGCCATGCGACTCCTTGCCTTCCTGGTCATCGCGGCGCTGTTCACTCCCGCCCTGGCGAGCGCCAGCCCGTTCGGGTCCGGCCGTTCCGAAGCGGCGCCGACGACCAAGAAGAAGCCGAAACCTTCCAGGGAGGACGTGGTGATCATCGAGGAGACCTCTTCGAAGAAGCCAGCGCGCTCGGCGAAGCGGACGAAAGCGGACGATGACGTCGTGATCTCCGAGGACAAGCCCAGCAAGCGGGTGGCGAAGTCCGACGCGCCGAAGAACAAAGTCGGCAGCAAGCCCGCCAAGAAGGTGAAAGCCACCGCTGACACGATCACGATCTCCGAGGACGAGCCGAGGAAGCCGAAGAAGTCGAAGAAGCCCGGCAAGACTGACGACGACGACTTCGTTATCATCGAGGAGTAGCCGGCCGGGTCACGGTCAGGGCACCCGGGGTCACGGCCAAAGTCACGGCCAAAATCACGGCCAAAATCACCAGGACCACGATCGTGTGATTTGCCGTCGCGATCGCGCTGCGCGTGATACCTGACGCTCCATGTCGCGACGTTATGGAGTAGTGGTCAGCGTCGAACCGATCTCGATTCGCACCAATCGCCGGACCCTGAAGGCCGAGGCTTTCGCTGTGAAGGTCGGCGACGTGGTGTCGTACGAGGTCGAGGGAGCCGTCGCCGCTCGGCTGCTCGTGCTCGCGCCGAAGCCTGACAAGACAACGCGATACCCGACCTCGTATCGCGGCATCGTCACGCGGGCCGGCAAGCGCGCGATGCTCCTCGCCCTACCGTCCCTTCTCGAGTTCCACCGCGACGGCGGCAAGACCGTCGGCGGGAGCGATCTCGAGACTGGCGATCGCGTGACGTTTCAGGTGATGGCGGACGATGGCCAGGCCTGGGAGGTCATGACCAAGGCCGAGATGATGGTCCCCGAGGACCTGACCGCGGAGCTCGGACCGGCGAGCGCGTTCGATCTCGAAGACGAGCGCTAAGCGCCGACGTCCTGCCTCGTCTTTACCTCCGAGGTAAGACGCGCGGCTAGCAGCCGGGGACGCAGGCGGTGCCGAAGCGTGCCGCGGCCTTCTCGCGCACGGCTCCCGCGATCTCGAGCAGCTTCGCCACGGTCTCGCGCGCGCGACGCTCGAGCTCCGGCGTGGTCGCGTACTTCTCGAGCAGCCGCTGGCCGAGCTGCTGGTGCGCCTGCTCGTCGGGCTGGATGTACTCGCGATAGATCCGCACGGTCTCGACATCGCCGTGCTGCGCGCACAGCGCCATGAAGTTCTCGTTGACGCCGTACGCGATCGACTCGAGTGTGAACAGCCCCGCGGCGATCCGCTCGACGGTGGATTCGAGCGTCCTCAGGTACGCGAACATCGGGTTCTCTGGCGGCGGCTGATAGGACGCGAGGTCGAAGCCAAGCGCGGCGAGTCGATCGGCGACCAGCTGGAAGTGCCCGGCCTCGTCGCCGGCCTGGCGCGCGAACGCGAGCTTGACGTCGATCTCGCGCGTGCCCGGCATCCACGCCGCCGCGAGCTCGCTGACGTTGATCTCGTTCGCGAGCGCGACCTCGAGAAGCTGTTTCGGTTCAGCGGTAGCCGAGTCGGAGATCGACAGGCGACCGGCCGAGACGATCGGCTCGAGGCGCGCGGTCTTGAAGGCCTCGAGCTCGCGGATGTCCATGGCCGACTCTAGCTCCGATGTCGTCCGAGCGACGTCGGGCGATCGCCTGATCGGCAGATCAGGGGCTCGAGGTCAGGGCTGGCTATCGCAGTGCTCACCGCATTCGAGCGCGCAGCCGTCGCCGTCGAGATCCATCGGGACCTGACCCTCGGGGCACTCGATCGCGATCTCGATGCACGCCACCGGTGAGCACTCGAGCGCGCAACCGTCGCCATCGGTATCGGTTGGCGTCTCGCCGTCCGGGCACTCGATCACGACCGGCGGGCAGCCGACGGGTGCACATTCGAGCGCGCAACCATCGCCATCGATGTCGGCGGGCGTCTCGCCCGCGGGGCACTCGACCGCGATGGCCGGGCACGCGACCGGCGCGCATTCGAGCGCGCAGCCATCGCCATCGGTATCGGCGGGGGCCTCGCCGTACGGACACTCGATCGCGATCTCGATACAGGCGACCGGCTCGTCGCCGGTGAGATCGGAGTCGGTCTTGTCGGTCGAATCGCCGATGCATCCAACGACCGAGAAGGAGAGCAAGAGGAGAGAGAGCTTGACTAGGTTACGCATGCCTGTTCCTGAAGCAGGCATCGTGCCGTCTCCGGAGAACGTCGGAGGGGGTCAGCGCGCGTCTGCCCTCGGATTTCTGGGAGTGAGTGGGGTGACTTGCTCGAAAACTTGGCGATCGACCCTGATCTCGCGGGGTGGCGCGAAGCCTCGCCACACCATGTACGCGAGCAGGCCGATCGAGCCGACGACGAACGTCATCACGATGAACGGCCACGTCGTGATCTTGCGCGGCCGAGCATCGCGGATCATCCAGCCGATCCCGAACGAGCACGCGAGCACGCGGTCGAGCATCGTGGCGCTGGTCCTGGCGCGTCGGCGAGCGATGTGTCCGGAGTCGATCTGCCGTCTGATCTAGTACGACCTCGCAAGCGAGGTTGCTGCCCATCGATTGCCAGGCCTGGTCAAACCATTTCGGTGGTGCAACCGGGGACAGTGATTCATCGTCTTCCACGCATGCGATGGGTCGCGATGCTGCTGTGCTTGGTCTGCGCATCCGCGCGCGCCGACGACTGGGGCGTCAAGCGTGACCCGTTCGATCGCGCGGTGATCGCCCGCTACAAGGCGATCCTCACCGCCTTCCCCCACGACACCGCGCTCACCCAGCTGACCGCGCTCTACAAGGGCTACCGCTCGGTCGCCCTGCTCGAGACCGAGTACCAGCAGCAGCTCGCGGCCAAGCCCGATGACTGGGCGACGCTCGTCGTGCTCGCACGGATGCCGCGCGACCGCACCGCCGCGCTCGGCCTGTGGAAGCGCGCGCTCGCGGCGAACCCGAGCGATGCCCGCGGCTGGCTCGCGCTCGGCAAGATCTCGCACGATGCGAAGGACGCGCGCGCCGCGTTTCAGCGTGCGGTCGAGACCTCGCCGAACCCGCGGGACACTCGCATCGCGCTGATCGAGCTGGTCGGTGCCGCACGCAGTGCTGGCGATCACGCGACGGTCGATGCCGCGTACGCCAGGCTGATCGCACTCGCGCCGAAGGACGGCCAGCTGTGGCTCGATCGCGGCGACGCCCAGCTCGCGGCGACCAAGCCTGCACCGGCGCTCGCCAGCTTCGCCACCGCCGAGTCGTTGCTCGGTTCGGATCCGGAACGGCGGCTCACCGCGATGACCAGCCGCGGGGTCGCCCTCGAACGGCTCGCCCGGATCGACGAGGCGCTCGCGCAATGGGACGCCACGCTCGACAAGACCCCGAGCAGCTCGTCCCAGCGCCGCGACCTCGTCTCGCGGATCATCGCCGCCGAGCGTGCACGCCATCAGCTGCCCGCCGCGATCGCACGCCTCGAGAAGCGCTGGAAGGAATCCGCGCGCGGCTTCTACGAGTGGGATCTGCTCGGCGATCTCCAGCTCGAAGTGCACGACGGCGAACGCGCCCTCACTGCGTTCAGAAAGGCGATCGCGCGCGCCCCGACCGAGGTCGAGACCCAGCGCAAGTTGATCCGGCTCCTCGATCAGCTGCGTCCCGACGAGGTGCTCGAACAACACGAGACCGCCGCGCGCATCGCACCCGGCGACGCCAACCTCCAGATCGATCTCGCGAAGCGCTACCACGACGTGCTCCACGACCACGTCAAGGCGTATGCCGTCCTCGATCGACTCGCCAGGCGTCACGCGAGGAGCGCCGGCGTACGGCAAGTGATGGCGGAGCTGTTCTCGCAGTGGGACGACCGCACCCGCGCACTGTTCGAGTACACCGCGGTCGCCGACCTCGAGCCCGCCGAGCCCGATCACGCGGTCACGCTTGGCGACATGTACTGGGCGAACGAGCAGCCCGAGAAGGCCGTCGCCGCCTGGCTTCGACTCTCGAAGATCAACACCGCGCCCACCCAGCTCCGGCTCGGCGACCTCCTGGCGCGCCGCGATCTGTGGCCCGATGCCAAGATCGCATACTCGCGCGCGGTCCAGCTCGCCCCGACCACCGCCGAAGCGTGGCGCGGTCGCGCGCGCGCCAACGCCGAGCTCGGTCACGCCGCGGCCGCGGTCTCCGATGCCCGCCGTGCGGTCGCGCTGATCGGGCTCGCGAACATCGAGGACGGCCAGCGGATGCGCTTCGAGCTGGTGCGCTCGCTCGGTCGCGCCCAGCACGACAGCCACGTCAGCGACGGTCCGCTCAACGACCAGGTGATCCGCTGGCGGTTCGCCTTCGAGCACGGGGACATCGCCGCCGGCTACCTGCTGGTCGCGCACGACGCGCGGATCCAGGGCCCGCACCACGAGACGCTGGTCGAGCTCTACCGTCGCGTCCCCACCGACGACGCGCTCGGGATCGCGGTCGCGCGGTCGTACGGCCGCAACAAGCACTTCGATCGCGCACGCGCCGAGCTCGAGAAGATCGCGCTTCGCTCGCCGAGGCGCGCCGAGGACATCCACCACTTGCTCGCGCAGGTCGAGGAGGATCGCGCGCGCGCCGCCGAGGACAAGCTCCGCGAGGAAGAGGGCTTTCGCGAGCCCAGGGGCCCGCAGAACCTCGTCGATCGGCGCTCCAAGGTCGGCGTCCGGTTCGGCATCGGTGGTGATGTTCGAGGTACGTCGAGCGCGCTGATCGATCTCGGCATCTACGGCACGCGCCGCGTCGCCCGAGGCACCGCGCTCGAGTGGCGGCTCGGCTGGGCGCAGCGCGACGACGACACCGCGGAGATCAACTCGTTCGCCGGCGCGTTCGCGATCGTCCGGCGGGTGCTGTCGACGCGTCGCTTCGAGCTCGCCGCCGGCGCGGGCCCACGGTTCGAGGTTCGCTACGGGAACGACCGCAAGGCCTCGACCTACGGTCGCGCCGGCGTCGCCGTCGACGCGATGATCGAGCTGATGCCCCGCTCGCTGCCGGCCAACCTCGGCCTCCGCTTCCAGCGCGCGCTCACCGACGAGGTGCGCGGCTCCGCCGTGTTCGTCGAGCTCGGCTTCGAAGTGCGCTAGTGCGAGCGTTGATCGTCCTCCTGCTGCTCTCGGCGACCGCGCGTGCGCAGCCATGCGATCCGTGTACGCGTGGCGAGGCCTTGATCGACAAGTTCGAGCTCGCGCCGATCCGCGCGCTGGCCCCCGAGCTCCTCGAGCTGTCGTTCGCCGAGCCGATCACGCCGGCGCAGTACGAAGCGATCATCGCGCGCCGCGCCCGCACGCCGATCCTCGGTCGCCTCGGTGCGCTCGACGACACCGAGCTCGCGCTGGTCTCCGCCGCGCTCTGTCATCACCCCGACAACGCCTGCACCGCTGCCACCGTGCGCGCGCTGCGCTGTCTCGCCGATCATTGCGACGTCGCATTTCCTCCACCGCCCGGAGGCCGGCTGGGCTTCGAGCCCGCGTGCCCCCCCGCGCCGCGCAAGCGCACGCCCCTGCTCGGCGTCGGCTTCGACTGGGGCAACGGCATCCAGCGCAGCGGCGCCGCGAACGACGGCCGCACCACCTCGTTCGGCATCTCCGCCCGCATCCGGGTCTCCGACACGCTTGGCGTGATCGCGCGCGCCGATCGGATCGATGGTCGCGACGCCGCCACCGACGAGGATGGCGACGGCATCGACGATTTCTCGAGCAGCGCGATCACCCGCATCACCGCGCTCGCCGGCCCCTCGTTCGTCCTCGACTCCACGCGGTTCGGGGGCACCATCCGCTCCGTTCGTCTCGATCTCCTCGCCGGCTATCTCGCGACGCGCACGCTCCCTGGAGAGGACGGGCTCGCCGTCGGCGCCGACCTCGCGATCCAGCTCTCCGCGTTTCGCGCCGGCGTTCGCCTGATCCAGGGGCTCGGCGATGCGAGCGCGGCCACCATGGTGCTCGTCCACTTCGGCATCGCCGTCGGCAGCACGCCCACGTACCGCACGCCCACGTACCGCGACGCCGATCGCTGCCCGCCACGACCGCGGTCCTCGCGCCTCGCCCTCGCCTGGGAGCTGCCGATCACCGGCGGAGGCTTCTCGTCGCAGCTCGGATACATGGCGCCAGGGCTCGGCACCGAGCTGATCTATCACCTGCACACCCGGATCGACCTGCTCGCCCGTGCCGACCTCCTCGCGTTCCCGCGTCGCGACCGCGATCGCGTGATCCACCAGGCCGCGCTCGGCGGCGTTCGGTTCGATCACGGCAAGCGTCCGCGCCGTCGCAGCACCGGCTGGTTCTCGACGCTGATGGCGGGCTACACGCACGGCGCGGTGCTCGAGCCCTCGACCGTCGGCAGCGGTCCGATCGTCGACGCCTCGATCGCGTGGGGCATGCAGGAGGACGAGATGGCGATGTATCTCCGGCTGCACGCCCGGTTCGGGCTGGTGCCGGAGAACGAAGACTTTCGCGCGGTGTTCCTGTCGTGGGGCGTCGAGACGCGCTTCGACCGCAAGCGCTGGGCAGACCGTGATCGCCAGTGGTGAAGCGGCAAGCGCGGCAACGGCATCATCTGTTGCGGCGTGGCGCGCCGCGCCATCTAGCAGGGCCGCACGCGGCCGGGATCGCGACGAGAACCGCAGCCTTCACGGGCGCCTGGAACGCACGATGTGGGCATCCTCTACGCTGCCGTTCCCGGCGGGAGCCGACGCCGTCGCCGCCGCCAGCTGGTACCTTCGCGACGTGTCGATGCACCTCGATGATACCGACTTCGCGGCGATGGACGACGCGCAGCGCGTCTCCGTGCTCGAAGTCATGATCGCCGGCATGATCGCCGACAACCGCGTCACGCCGCCCGAGGCGCGTCGCTTCGAGGAGATCGTCCTCGACCTACCGTGGGGCGTCACCCCCATAGTGCTCCAGGCGATGGTCAAGGGCGCGCGCGATCGGATCATGGCGCTCCAGACCCGCGAGCAGGTCAACGAGTACGTGGCGCAGCTCGCCGCGAAGTTCCCGTCGCCGACGCTGCGGGAGAAGATCGTGTTCACGATCGCGACGCTGATGCTCGCCGACGGCGAGCTCGCCCAGCTCGAGAAGAACGTGCTCGGACTGTTCGTGCTGTCGTTCGGGATCACGGCGGAACGAGCGAATGCGATCCGCGAGGCGCTGCACCTCCCCGGCAAGCCGACTGTGCCACCGCCACCCGCCGACGAAGCGAACTGACCGAAGTCGTAATAATTACCGGGCACGCGCCAACCGCTGGCCCCGGATGATTGTTGAGCCTTATAGCTCGGCAGCGTCGACGGTCACGCGGGTGCCACCGGCGGCGGCGCCCTCGAACAGCATCAGGCCACCCGAGGCCTCCAGGATCACCGTCGGGGCGCTCGCATCGGCGCTCAGCATCGGCTCGAGCCCGCCGAACCGCAGCCAAGCGAGCCCGTCGAACGTGGCCGCGTAGCCGATCGCGCTCGACGTCGGATCGTCGGTCGTCCCGGTGAACCAGAGATGAACCCGCGTGACGTCCTGCTCGAGCGTCGGCACCGCGAGGGCGAACGGCTCGGACACCGTGAGCAGATCGAACGCCTTCGCCTCGTCGGGGCGCGGCAGGATCACCGGCGCGAGATCGAGCTGGAAGCCGCTGCCGCGATCGACCGCGCGCCAGATGCCGACCTCGTTCGGCCGGGTCACGAACATCCAGGTCTCGCCGGCGACGAACACGACGCTCGGGGCCGTCGCGCCGAGCAGGACCGGATCCGGATGTTTGGCCCACGTCAGGCCGTCACTCGAGGTCGCGCGCCCGATCGAAGGCGCACTCGCGCTGCCCTCGTAGAACATCACGAGACCACCGGCCGGATCGCCGGTCACGCTCGGCGACGACACCACACCCTCCTCCCAGGTCTCCGACGCGGCGAGCACGCGCATCGGGCCGACCGACGGCATCTCGCGCGCCGAGCCCGCCTCGGTGTACTGGATCTCGGAGGTCACCGGATCGGTGGTGCTCTTCGTGAACCACACGCGGAGGCCCGCGCCACCGGCGAGCATGCTCGGATCGGACAGGTTCGCGCGGTTGTCGTTCAGGAAGCGCGGCTCGAGGGCGGGCGTCGTGTCGTCGGACTCGAGGCGCTGGTACGGACCTGCACCCGAGGTTGGCAGCCCGGCGGTGCGATCGTCTTCGCCGCCGATCCAGCCGAGGCCGCAGCCCGACGTTGCGAGGAGCATCAGGATGCGCATCAGAACCTCCACCGGGTCATCACGCCTGCGGCGATCGCGTGACCGCTCGCGGTGTAGTCGCCGACCGGATCGACCGGCGACAGCTTGTGGTGATCGCGCGGCTGCAGATACGTGAACGACACGAACCCGTCGAGCGAGAACGGCTTCTGGATCACGTCGCCGATCCCGCGCCACTCGATACCACCACCGAGCGAGAGCGTGTGCTTGTGGTTGTCGATGAAGTTCGACTCGCCCTTCTGCTCGGGCGCGACCGCCGCCTCGAACACGTAGCCGCCACGTGCGATCCACTTGCGCGGACCGGGCGCACCTTGCCACTCGACGCCGAGGCGCGGCACGACGATGTCGCGGAGATCCGGAATCTCGAGCTGACGCGGCGGCGGGATCATGACGAGGTCGTTGAACTGGCCGACGTCGAGCTCGATCTCGATCCGTGCCGTCGGGTTGTCGTAGACCGACCACCGCTGGTACGCGATGTCGAGCGCGACCAGCAGACACGGCGTCACCTGGTACGCACCCCCGACGGTGATCTGCATCGGCTGAAATAGATCTTGCGAGACCGAGCGCAGATCGAGGCGACCGTTCTCGACGACGACGATGTCGGGCGTGCCGAGATCGCCACGCACCTTGACCGTCTGATCGATGACCAGCCGGAAGCCGCCGCGATACGACGCCCCGAACGACAGCTTCGGCGACGCCTGCCACGCGATGCCCGCGTGCGGATACCGGATCGTCTGCACGTCGACGTCGATCGAGAGATCGAGATCGGAGAGCTCGGCGTTCGGAAACCCGACGAGCCCTTGAAGCTCGACGGTGCCGTTCGTGCTCGCCATGTACGCGACACCGCCGCCGATCTGGAGCCCCGGCAGGATCTCGAAGCCGGCGGTCGCCGCCATCAGCAGGCGCTGCGGACGATTGTCGTAGGTCAGGAAGCGCGGTCGCTCGGCGGGCAACGTACGCGTGCGCGTGACCTGCTGATCCGGCACGAAGACCGTCGCACCGATCGCGAGCCGCTTGCCGAGCACCCTACCCGGCACCGCGATCCCGGCGGCGAGACCCTGGGAGCGATCGATCGGGAACAGCTCGCCGTTCGCGCCGACGCGCGGCACCGCCATCTGATAGCCGACGTCGATGTGGATGTCATCAAAGCTCGCGAGGCGCGCGGGGTTGTAGTAGCCCGCGGTCGAATCGTCGACGGTCGCGACCTGCGCGCCGCCCATCGCGATCGCGCGTGCGCCGAGGCCGATCACGTCCGCGGGATTTGCGGACGCAGGAGCAGCAGCAACCAGAAGGAGGAGTGCGGCGGCCTTCACAGGTCCAGGCCCAGTGCGGCGCCCGCGACGAGGACGTTGCCCGAGGTCGATAGCTTGTCGAACAGCGCGGTGTCTCCGGGTTGCTGCTGATCCGGATCCTTGATGTACGTGCGGTGCTGCAGGCGGTGCCACTGCGCGAACACATCGAGCCGCACCGGCAGCTTGCCCGCGAGCGCGGCGCCGAGCCCGATGCTCATCACGTGGCGGTTGTTATCGAGGAGCGATTGCTGCCCCGGCATGTCGGGCGCCGGCGACCACAGGAACGCATAGCCGGCGCGCGCCGCGATCGTCGTCGGACCGACATTGGTTGTCCACTCCGCGGCGATCCGCGGCACCGGGCGATCCTTGAAGTCCGCGGGCTGCTGCGTCGGCGTGCCGGCGACCGGATTCTTGGTCGGCAACGGGAACGCGCTCCATCGCTGATACGCGAGCTGACCCGTCAGCTGCAGCTCGTGACTCGGCCGCCACGCGACCTCCGCGGCGATCGTCAACGGATCGTACTGCGACGTGCCGGCGATCCGGATCAGCGGCAACTCGAGGGGGATCGCATCACCGAGATCGCTGGTGACGACGATGTCGTAATCCGAGCGCACCGGCGCGCGCACGGTCAATCCGTAGGTCAGCCGCGACGACACCTTCCACTTCGCACCGAGCAGCGGCGAGTACGACGCGATCAGCCGTTGTTCGGAGTCGGCGCTGAAGTTCGCATTCGCGTCGGTCGTGACGTCGATGCCGCCCTGCAACGCGGCGAGGACGATCACGCCGGCACCGATGGAGAACCGCTCGTCGAGCTTGAGGCCGAGCGCGAGCTGCACCGCGATCACCTCCGCGCGATTCTCGAGCAGCGCGAACTGTGGCACGCCCGGAAATGGTGCACGCACGCGGTTGAGGGCCTGGTTCGGCACGTAGAACCCGAAGCCGAGCGCGACGCGCCCCTTCGCCCAGCCACCGAGCGGCATCGGCACCACACCGCCGAGCACCATGCCCGAGCTGTTCTCGCCGACGATGTCGCCGCCCATCTTGGTGCGAAAGTCGACCGCCACCAGACCCACCGTCGCGCGCTTCTCGGTGGCCTCCGCCAGCCCCGCCGGGTTCGCGTAGACGGCCTCGTAATCGTTCGCCGTCGCCACGCCAGTGCCGGCGAGTGCGGGTGATCGCATCCCGAAACCGAACATGTCGAGTGTGCTGGCCCTCGCATCGCGAGCGAGCATGACGATCACCACCACCACTCCTGCGAACACGGATCTCACGCGCATCGCTGGACACTATTGGGAACCACGTCGTGCACGCAAGTCGTGGGAACGTCGACGAATCGCGTGTGGTCTCGTGTGTGCTCGAAGGTCGTGCGTTCGCGCGCGTCAGACGATGACGTTCATGTTATGAACGGGCGGTTGTATGTCGGTCGCACGTTGGATCGGGGAGTACGAGATCATTCGACGGTTGAGGGTTGGCGGGATGGCCACGCTCTATCTCGCACGTCGACACGGAGCCTCCGGGTTCGTCCGGCAGGTCGCGCTCAAGGTGATTCATCCGCACCTCCTCGAGCAGCCGAAGTTCGTGGAAATGTTCGTCGACGAGGCGCGGATCTGCGCCGAGATCAGCCACCCGAACATCGTCCATGTCGAGGAGCTCGGCGAAGTCGGGGGGCTACACTTCCTGGTGATGGAGTACATCGACGGCTGTTCGGTGAACGAGCTGCTCCAGTTTCTCCGCGCGACCAATCGCAAGCTCGACCCCGAGATCGCCGCCCACATCGTCATGCACGTCGCGCGTGGCCTGCACGCGGCGCACGAGGCCGTTGATTCGGAGGGTGTTCCGCTCGAGATCATCCATCGCGACATCACGCCCTCGAACATCCTGCTATCGGCGGAGGGTGCGGTGAAGTTGATCGACTTCGGGATCGCGAAGGCGCGCAATCGCATCGCCGAGACCGAGTCGGGGTTCGCGCTCAAGGGCAAGTACCGCTACATCGCGCCCGAACAGGCGACGCGAAGTGTCGATCGACGCGGAGATATTTTTTCCCTCGGCGTGGTGCTATGGGAGCTGCTCACGGCCGAGCACCTGTTCGCGGACGACACGCATGTCGGGCTGTTCAACCGCCTGCAGGAGACACCCGCGCGGATCCCGAGCGACGTCAATCCCGACTCGCCGGTGGTGCTCGATCCGATCGTGATGGCGATGCTCCAGCACGAGCCGGGCGCTCGGCCGGAGACGGCGATCGAAGTGCATCGCAGGATCGCCGCCGCGATGCCCGGCGCGATCGCGGTGGATACCACCGCACTCGGCAAGTTGACCGCCGAGGTTCGCGACGCTCGCAGGAGCTCGCGTGCCGGGACCGAGGATCGGTTCGGCACCGAGCCGAGCTTCTCGCCGTCGCGGCGCTCGAAGACCCACGAGGCGGCGGTGGTTCCGGACGAGTACCGCGTCGAGATCACGCGCGAGACGCCACCTCCTCCCAACGCGGCGGCCCCGAGCCGGCGCAAAGGTTCACGCCCCGCGATCTTCCTCACGATCGGTCTCGCGGTCGTGCTGCTGCTGTGGTTGGCGTTCCGTGACCGTGGCACCCAGAGCTCCGCCACGGTGGCGACCATTCCGGCCCTTCCCGCTCCAACTCCAACACCACCAGCACCAACCACACCGACCGTGCTGGCCGCACCTCCGAGCCCGATCGAGCCCCGTGGAAGCGCCGCACCTGCAGCAGCGACGGCTGTCGCTCCACCGGTTGCCATCGCTCCACCAACCGCACCCGTTCGCGTCGACGCACGCGTGCCCCCGGTACCCCAACCGCGAGCGCAACCGGCTCGGCCGCTCGTGAAGTCCCCGAACAGCATCACGGTGCAGACGGCACCCGAGGAGGTCAAACGACCTCCGGCAAAGAAGGCGACGTTCCGCGCAGGCAAGGCCACCTTCGTCGACGGTTCGTTCGATGACGCAGGCAACTCGACGACGACGACGACGACGACGACCACACCAGGTCACACCAAGGTCAAGAAGACCACGATCGTGACTGACTTCGGAAACTGACCAGGCGGAGCCACGATGAAGTTCTTGATCGTATTGGTCGTGCTGGGAGTGACGACGTCGAGCTTTGCTCAGCGATCCCCCAACGACACCGGTGATTCGACGTCGGCGGCCAAGGTGCCGCTCGCGCGTCGCCTGTGGGAAGAGGGCGTCGAAGCCGTCAACAAGGGTCGATGGAGTCTGGCGCACGAGCGCTTCAAGGCTTCGTACGAGCTGTCGCCCCGCGTGCTCACGTTGTTCAATCTCGCCGGTGCGCAGGTCCAGACCAGTCGCTTCGTCGAGGCCTCGGAGAGCTATCGACGCTTCCTTCGCGAGACCGCCGACGGACGCTATCCCGAGCTCCGCGGCGACGCGACGAGCGCACTCGAGTCGGTCGAGAAACAGGTCGGCCAGCTCACGCTCGATGTCGCCAACATCGAGCGCGGGGACACGATCACCCTCGACCAGGTCGAGTTTCCACCCTCGGCGCTGCGCGAGCCGTTCCCGATGAACCCGGGTGCGCACATCGTCGTCGTCACCCGTGGCGGTGCGAAGGTCGTGACCAAGACCGTCACGCTCGCGGCGGGCGCGGCCGAGCGCCTCACGGTCGAAGTGCCGCGACGAGTGGATCTTCAGATTCGCACGGCTGATCCCGGACGCGCGTCGTCGGCACTGTTCGCCACGCCGTCCTCCGAACCAACTCGGAAATCCGAGGGTGGGTTGTTGAAGTCGCCTTGGTTCTGGACCGCGGTCGTCGTGGTCGTCGCGGGTGGCGCGACCGGCGCCTACTTCTTGACGCGACCCACCGACGACGCGCTCGTCGTGCGCAGGAGCCTGCCGTGAAGCTCGCCTTGCTCCTGGGATTCGTCGCGGCGTGCGGGAACGACCGCAACCAGATCGTGCTGGCGATCGACACCGCCGTCGGGATTCCGTGCGAGGTCGACACGATCCGGGTCCAGGCTGGACGCGCGAGTCAGGTCAGCACGACTCGCGACCTCAAGACCGAACGGTTGCCGCTCGAGATCACGCTCGAGGACGACACCTCCGACGGCAACTTCGATCTCGCGATCAGCGGGCTCAAGGGATCGGCCGAGGTCCTCCGCGTGGCGGGCCCGCTCCAGTTCGGCGCGGGTGACGCGCTCGGAACGCGCATCGTCCTCGAGTCGAGTTGCACCCCGGAGAACCCCTGCCCGGTCCCGATGCTCGAGACGTACGCCGGTCTGCCCGCGCCCGCGTCACGCTCGTCGTGCGGTGAGAACGTGCGCCGCTACACGCCGGCCGCCGCGACCGAAACGTTTCGTGATGTCTGCACGGTTCCCGGCGCCAACGCAGGCAAGGTCCTCGCCGACGGTGCACGAGGAGCTGCGCTACTCCCACTCCCCGCCGCGGCGCTCGAGGGGTTCAGCTTCGAGTTCTACGGCAAGCCGGTGCGCCAGGTCTGGGTGCACGAGCAGGGGTACCTCGCGTTCACGCAGAACAGCCCCGACCCCAACAACGACCTCGATCCCGGCGCCTTCGATCGAGACTTGATCGGCGCCGGCGTGCCACCACCGTCGCAGAGCGTGTTCCCGTTCTGGGATTCGCTCACGCTCGGCGCCGAAGGCGTGTGCTACGCGCTCGAAGGCTCCCCCGGGACCCAGAAGTTGCGCGTGACCTGGAAAGGCACGTGTCAGACCGTGGCGTGTTCCGCGTCGAACAACCTGAACTTCACGGTCGTCCTCGACGAACGGAACAACCGCGTCTCGCTGACCTACGGAGAGATGACCGGGACCAGCGTCGAACGCGCGCAAGGTGCAACCGCGACCTCGGGCATCGTCAACGTGGCGACGGGTTGCCCGATCGCGGAATGCACCTTCGAGACCGGGCTGTGCAGTGATGGGCAGACACCCTGCGGATACTCGCAGGTGTTCTCCAACATGCCGCAGGCCCCGCGGGTCCTTGATGTCCAGTTCGATCCGATCGTCGACACGGAGTAACCATGAAAGCCGCGCTAATTCTCCTGGTGCTCGCGGCCTGTGGTGGTGATCCGACCACCCCGGCTGGAAGTGATGGCCCTACCGAATGCAAGCCCCCCATCGGCTTCACGTTCTCCGCGATCGGCGATCGCAGCTTCGCGAGCTTCGGTTGGGCGGGCACGGTTCACAACGTCCGCGTTCCGGACGGCACCCCCTTCGGCACCAAGGTCACGAGCTGTGACGGCTGTGATGGGGTGTGTCGATTTGAAGGCCCGATCGCGCCGAATATCCCGGTCAACCGAAGGCGCTGCCTGAACCGGACGAGCGTGACCTGCGAAGCCGACACGGACTGTCCGGCGGACCAGCCGAACAATCGCAAGTGCGTCTTCATCTACGACGCTCCGACCGGAACGCCGTTGATCGGTGCGGGCGGAAAGTCCGGCGCGTGCGGTTGGTCGTACATCCCGGTCGCCGACGCCGGCTTGCCCCCAACCGTGGTCGGCACCCTCGACCAGGCATCCGGCGAGCTCAACCTGCAGAGCCTGACCGTGTTCCTCCCACTCAACGGTCCTGGCGGCGGCTACCGAGGGTCGTGCGCGGAGTGCATCGGCGACGACATCGCCAACGATGGAGTGAAGAACGGCACCTGTCAGCTCGGCACCCACGGCGCAGCGTTCGATCCCAGTCCCGACATCGGCCAGACGTGCGACGTGCATCGCTTCGGCTCGATTCCGGGCTTCGAAGCCAACTACAGCATGGATTGCTCGCCGACAATTCGTGACACCGATCCTTCACCGACCATCTTCGGTGGCCTGTTCACCAGCTCGGGGTATCAGATCGGAATCACCGCCAACTCACCGAACTGTACCGACCCGAACTTCGCGGGTGAGAAGTGTTTCTGTGGGGTCTGTCCTGACGGCGCGACCGAGTGTGCGAGCAACGCGGAGTGTGGTGGTCAAACGTGCGGCTTCCTGCCGCCCAACTGCGATCCCAATCCGTTTCCGTTTCGCGATGACGGGACGTTCAACACCAGCTTCAACACGAGCTTCGCACCCGGGATGTGCCGTGGTGCCGGGCTCCAGGCCTCGGTCGCGGTCGCGCCGAATTCTTGTCGCAATGGCCAGTGCGACTGGGATCCCGACCTCGGTCTGGGAACCTGTATCAGCAAGCTGAACAACGCGGTCGTCGGTTGTTATCCGCGCGGAGATGCCGCGCAGGTCACCGCGCTTGGTGGCGCGCGCCGCGTGGGCTCGGTCTACATCGCCGATACCGCGAATGCGCGATGCAATCGGCTCTCGGCGTCGCCGGTGGTCAATGCGCAGCTTGGCTTGCCCGGCTTGACGTTTCAGAAGCGCAGCTTCCGGATCATTCCAGAGTATCCGCGCTAGATGTGATCGGCCGAAGTGGTGATCCGTGGATGTTCTCGACGAGTCCCGCGATCGTGTTCGCCTCCGCGAGGTCGGCGGTCAACGCCTCAGCCTTGAGGTCGGCCCACTCCGCCACGCCTGCAGCGAGGCGCTGCGTTGCGTCCGACGAGCGCGACCGTGAAGCCTTCGCAGCCAACCTTCATCGGGCCACGATGATCGTCTTGGTCAATCGATTCGAATACCGCATCCCCGATCGCTAGCGCCCCAGGTAGCGCGCGAGCACGCGCGTCATCATGTCGGGATCCGCGGCGCCGCCGAGCTCGCGCACCGAGTGCATGCTCAGCATCGGATTACCGACGTCGACGGTGGGAATGCCGAGCAGCGTCGACGTGATCGGCCCGATCGTGCTCCCGCACGGCAGATCCGTGCGCGCGACGTACTGCTGCACGGGCACGGTCTCCTCGCGACACAGCTCGGCGAACATCGCCGCCGTCGCCGCGGTGGTCGCGTAGCGCTGCTGCGCGTTGGTCTTGATCACCGGGCCGCCGTTGAGCTGTGGCTTGTGCCGCGGTTCGTGGCGACCGGCGTAGTTCGGATGTACCGCGTGCGACATGTCCGCGCTGATGCACGTCGAGCGCGCACACGCCCGAAGGAATGTCTCGCGATCGCCGACCAGCCGCTCGAGGATCCGCGGCAGCACCGCGCTGCCCGCACCGGCGGCGCTCTCGCTGCCGACCTCCTCGTGATCGAACAGCGCGATCACGCTGATCGCGGTCGCGTCCTTGGCCCGAGCAAGTGCGGTCACCGCCGCGTGGCACATCGCGAGGTTGTCGAGCCGCGCCGAGAAGATCAGCTCGCTCGCCGCACCCCCGAGCGTCGGCGCCGTCAGATCGAACAGCATCAGCTCGCTGCCGGCGACGTGCTCGGCCTCGACGTTCGCGGCCTCGGCGATCTGCGCCGCGAACGCGCGACCACCTGCGAGCCCGTAGATCGGCGCGAGGTGATCCTGCCGGTTGAGCACGAGGCCCTTGTCGTTGACCTCGCGATCGAGATGGATCGCGAGCTGCGGGATGCGTAGTAGCGGCTTCGCGATCGAGACCAGCCTCGACTCGAGCTTGTCGTCGACGCGGACGAGCAATCGCCCGGCGATGCCGAGATCGCGATCGAGCCACGAGTTGAGCAGCACGCCGCCGTACACCTCGACGCCGAGCTGCGCGTAGCCCTCGCTCGCGTACTCGGCGTTCGGCTTCAGCCGCAGGTTCGGGCTATCGGTGTGCGCGCCGACGATCCGGAAGCTCGTGCGGTGCTCCGGCGCGGGCAGCACGAACGCGATCACGTTGGTCTCCGACGACGTCACGTAGTAGCCACCGGGCGCCAGGTTGATCCACGACTCGGTCTCGTCGAGCTTGTGGAAGCCCGGGAGGCGACGAACGGCCTGGTCGACGGCGTGGAACGGAGTTGGCGCGTCGCGAAGGAACGCGAGGAGGTCGGCGACGACGGTCACCTCCGGGTTGTATCGCGAGAGCGTCCGGTACAACCTCTCTCGATGACACATCCACTTGGTCAAGGCGCGAGCACCTGGGCACGAACCACGCAGCTTGCCGATCTCGAGTGGAGGATGCCTCGCAAGAAGGTGATCGCCATGTTCCCCGGCGGCCGGGTCTACAAGGACTCCGAGGGTCGCAACCCGACGACCGGCGAGGTCGTGAGGGTTCGCGAGGCCGTCGC
>Ga0105049_10002828_pt1 | contig 20541 bp, 17 predicted proteins | sample MAT06_FD_78087 | JGI IMG/M metagenome (GOLD analysis project Ga0105049, IMG submission 78087) | Freshwater microbial communities from Lake Fryxell liftoff mats and glacier meltwater in Antarctica - MAT-06 | ecosystem: Environmental > Aquatic > Freshwater > Ice > Liftoff microbial mat | place...
CACCGATCCACCAATCACCAAACCACCAATCACCGATCCACCAATCACCGATCCACCAATCACCAATCCACCAATCCACCACTAATGACCCTCGCCGATCCCGTTTGGCTTTTGCTTTTCCTACCGCTTGCGTTGCTTATTGTGCGCAGGAAATCGGGTATTTCCCTTCGATTGCCACAGTCAAATAGTGCAATGGGGGATCTCAGTTTTCGGGCGAAAATCAGGAACAAACTATCTTGGTTGCGCTGGCTTGCTTTGGCCCTGCTCATACTTGCCATGGCTCGCCCCCAGCGCAAGTGGGAGGAAGAAAAGATAAAGGCCGATGCCCTTGACATCGTTTTGAGCATGGATATTTCGCCATCCATGTTGAGTAGGGACTTTGATCCAGACCGACTTTCCGTAGCAAAACGCGTGGCGTCGGATTTTGCGGCAAAACGCCCCCACGATCGTATCGGACTCGTCGCATTTTCTGCCGAAGCTTTCACCCAATGCCCGCTCACAACAGATCGCCGGGTGGTGCAGACCTTTATCAACGAACTGGCAGTGGGCCGCTTGGAAGACGGCACGGCCATTGGCATGGGATTGGCCACGGCTGTTAATCGCCTGAAAGACAGCCCTTCACTCAGTAAAATCGTGGTGCTGCTCACGGATGGGGAAAACAATGCTGGCTATATCGCACCGCTCAAAGCGGCAGAAATTGCCCAAACATTGGGCATTCGCGTCTATACCGTTGGGATTGGCACAGAGGGGGTGGTCATGTCGCCTGCACAGCGAAACCCCGATGGCTCGTATTCTTTTGCGCCACGGTTTATGAAATTTGACACCCAGTTGTTGGAAGAAATTGCGGCGGCCACTGGCGGCAAGTTTTACCGGGCCTTTTCAGAGCGCGACCTGGAGGCGATTTATGCGGAAATTGACCGGTTGGAAAAAACAAAAATCGAGATCAGCACGGTGCGCCGAACCACAGATTATTTCCATTGGCTTATTGGGGCGACGGTCGTTTTGCTGTTGATAGAAATTTTGGGAATTTGGGGGTTGTTGAGATCGGTGACGCCTTGACTACATTACAGGTGGACTTCAAAATAAAAGTTCCAAGCAGCATCACGGCCACTTGGAACTTTTTTTACTTTTTACTTGATACTGATTACTTCTTGGCCAACTTCTCACATTCCGCGAGCAAAAACTCAGCTTTAGGGCGGAAGCGAATGTTCGGGTCGTTTTCCGAAAAAGAGCGCTGGAGATAAAGTTTTAGTTCTGGTATCGCTGCTGTGTAGCGTTTTGCATGGAATAGGCAATCGGCTTTGCGCAAGCGCGCCAACCAATAAATAGGCTGAACTGCCAACGAACGTTCAATGGTATTCTGAAAGTCCAGAACGGCGGTATCCCATTCATTTTTAATCATGTTCACTTTACCACGACCAAAAAACGGCTCTGGGTTGTGCGCATAAATAGCAATGCTCTTGGTGAAGTCGTAGAGCGCGTCGTTGTAGTTTTTCAACTTGTAATTGACGTAGCCACGGCGCTCGTAAGCCAGCGCATTGTTTGCATATTTTTCGATGGCGTTGGTAAGCGCTTCAGAGGCTTGCTCCATGCCACCTTGTTGGACAAGCTCCCGGCCGCGCAGGTATTCCGACACAGCAACTTTGTCGGTATGTGGCTCTATGAGATGTTGGTCTAACACTTTGCCGTTTGCCACCCACCAAGCACCCACATTGCCTGCAAGGGCATACTGTGCCACTTCATGCAGCAAGGCAGTCGTGCTGCGCCAGCGCTTTTGGGTACTCATCAGCGTTTGCTGCGGTACTGTAAGAGAATAGCCCTCTTCGCTGAAAACTTGTTCTGCCGTGAACAAGACATCGGCTTTGAAATAGTTTTCCACACGATTATTCCAGTGTTTCAATACCATGTCATAGGTTCTTTGCGAACCAAATTCGAGGCGGCCTCTGAAGACCACCTTTAGCTGTAATGCTTGTTGCTCTAATGTCATCCTGCTTGCTGTTTTAAGTTGAAATGTTTTCAATTTGGCAGGGTACAATAAATTCGATCAAAAGGACTCCTCGTGGATATGCACACACACAGTTTGTGCAGAGATTGATGTCATTCTCGACCAGACGCGCAAAATTGTCTTTTCTGTCGAAAAAGAGGGACATTGCTTGGTACAACAACATTCTTAGGATGTGGTTGTCTGCTTTGAAACACGAAATCGTTGAATGATGCCCTTCAAATGTGATAGCCAGGATGAATGCGATTAAAATTCCCGGCTACATAAGGGACGCTTTCCCATTAGGAGAACAAAGGTCTGATTTTTTTACCAGCTTTGCAAGCAGATCGGTTTATTTTTTACAAAAACCTGAAATCAATTGTTCAGCATCACGGGCATCACAAGCATCAAAATATCCCGATCGTTGCTATTTTCTTCTATAGGCGTTAGGATACCAGCCCGGCTAGGGCTGCTAAATTCCATCTGTACTTCTTCTGAATCGAGCACGCCGAGCATTTCAGCGAGGAAGCGGGCATTGAAGGCGATTTTCATGGGAGCGCCATTGTAGGTGCAGGGAATTTGCTCCGTGGCCTCGTTGGAGAAATCAAGGTCTTGTGCGCTTACGGTCAGGCTTTTGTCGGTAAGCTCGAAAACCACTTGGTTGGTGGTTTTGTTAGCGTAGATGGCAATCCTTTTGAGCGAATTTTGGAAATCGCTTCGGTTGGCAGTCATGTTGTTTGGGTTGTCAATCGGTATGACGGCATTGTAGTCTGGATAACGTGCGTCAATGAGGCGGCAAACTAGTTTCATGCCCCCGAAAGCAAAAAAGGCATTGGCTTTATTGAAAGAAATGGTCACTCCTTCGCCCGCTGGGAGGGCGTTTTTGAGCAGATTGAGTGCCTTCTTAGGCACTATAAACGTGGTCGTAACTTCACCTGCGAGGTGGTGGGTACTGTATTTCACCAGTTTGTGTGCATCGGTAGCAACGCAGGTCAGTTTGTCGTTTTCAATTTGGAAATATACCCCCGTCATAGCTGGCCGAAGTTCGTCGGCAGAAGTAGCGAAAACAGTATTATTTATGGCATCCAGCAAGTATTTGCTGTTGATTTTTACGATATCCACACTGTCTGGCTCCGGGATATTGGGGAAATCCTCGCCGTTTTCGCCCGCGAGTTTGTACTTCCCGTAGGAGGAAGTGATTTCAATGTTCCAATTTTCAGCGTTCACACTCAATGTAATGGGCTGTTGTGGAAGGGCTTTGAGTGTGTCAAGCAAGATTTTGGCAGGCACAGCCACCGAAAAATTATCGTCAGCCAGCACATCAATCGTAGTGGCAATGCTTGTTTCCAAGTCTGTGGCAGCGATGGTTAGTTTTTTGTCTTCGATTTTGAAAAGGAAATCTTCTAAGATAGGCAACACAGGATTGGAGCCGATGGCACCGCTGGCGATTTGGATTTGCTTGAGAAGTTCGGAAGAAGAGACGCTAAATTTCATCTAAATGCAGTGTTTGAGTTTGGGGAAGTTTGAAAAAAATACAGTTGGGCAACCCCAATCAGGCAGCAAAAGTAAAGGCTAACAGCGGGCAATTTTTTTAAAGAAATTAACAAATTGTGGAAAAAACAAGGAAAATCTACCTTTGCCCTCTTTTGAGCGCAAGTTTTCATTAGGTTTGGTGCCGAAGCAGTAAACTTAGATCAGTTTCTTTAACACGCTTCGCCCAAATAACGCCCAATCTAGCGCCGCTTCTGGCCAAAGTGCCGGCAATAAACACAAACACTCAAAAATGATCAACAGAAAATCCGCCCCCGACATTTACGAAGTGCGCCATCTTTCGCTGCCGCGTCCCGAGGTCGTGTTGCTCGATAATGGCATTCAAGTGTATGTGCTCGACTATCCTGGGCAGGAGATTGTGAAAGTGGAGGCTGTGTTTCGGGCAGGGAGGGCTGAGGAAGAAAAGCGACTGGCATCGCGTGCAACCTCCAGGCTTTTGCGCGATGGTACATTGCAAAAATCAGGCGCAGAAATTGCGGAACACCTTGATTTTTATGGGGCTTCAATGACGGTGCCTACAAATTTGGACACCTCGAGTTTTGTGCTTTTTTCCTTAAAAAAATATGCCCATGAGGTGATTCCGACTTTTGCAGAAATGCTGCAATCGCCGTCCTTTCCAGAAGCTGAGCTGGAAAATTTTCGGCGCACCAGTATTCAGGAACTGACCGTGGAACTCGAAAAAGGAGAAACCCTGGCTTACCGTAAGGTGACCGAACTTATCTTTGGAGAGCATCACCCTTACGGTTACAATTCTATGCCTGAAGACTACATGGCCATCCAACGCGCTGACCTTCTGCATTTTTTCGACACATGGTACACGCCTGATAATTGCCTGCTTTTTGCCAGTGGACGCATTGACGAGGAAATTTTGAATCTTCTCAATCAAAATTTTGGCAAGCAAAAAAGAGGGCATCGTGAATCGCCCCACCCACCTACGGCAAGCCTACTGCGGGTAAACCATCCTACGGCAAGCCTACTGCGGGTAAACCATCCTACGGTAAGCCTACTGCGGGTAAACCATCCTACATACAAAGTCCAACATCCACCCTCCTACGACAAGCCTACTGGTAAACCGTCCACCGTCCGAATCCCACTTGCCAATTCGCTTCAATCGGCCATCAAAATCGGGCGTAAGCTCTTTGACCGAAACCACCCTGATTTCGATGGACTGGTGGTATTGAATACGGTCTTGGGTGGGTATTTCGGCTCGCGTTTGATGACCAACATTCGCGAAAAAAAGGGCTACACCTACAATATTTACTCCACAGTGGATGCCTATTTGCGCGACGGCTGCTTCTACATCGCCACAGAGGTCAGTCCTGAAAAATCGGCGGCTGCTTTGCGCGCTATTTTCAGAGAGATGAAAAAACTGTGCGAAAAACCAGTGCCAGAAGAAGAGCTTAGCATGGTGCGCAACTACATCCTCGGGATGTTGCTCAACGGTTTAGATGGCCCCATCAATAGTTCTGACATGGTGCGCAATCAGATTGTAGAAAACCAATCGCCTGAAAAATTTGAAGAACTCGTGCAGACGGTTCGGAACATCTCTGCGGAAGCGCTCCAAGCCTTGGCACAGCAATATTTGCAACCTAAAGATTTTTGGGTGGTTACAGTAGGGTAAATTGGGCAAGAGGCAATAGACGTTGGTTTAAGAGTGGTTGTGCAGACTTGAGTTCCTGTTTTTTACTAATATGACCCTACATCCATCTTTCAACGTCAAAAATCATAGAATCATAAAATTATTTCGCAAGCAAATCAGCGAAAATCTGCGTAGTTTTGCGCACTTTTTTGTCCAAATCCGATTCGACTCACATTACAAATAGCCCAATACTTTGTTCAATCTCTTTAAATTCTTTAAGCAAGAACTCGCTGTTGACCTTGGCACTGCCAATACGCTCATTATGGTAGACGACCAAGTGGTAGTGGATGAGCCCTCCATCGTGGCTATGGATCGTGCGACCAAACAAACCATTGCAGTAGGCCACCGTGCCATGCAGATGCACGAAAAAACCCACGAAAACATCAAAACGGTACGACCACTCAAAGACGGTGTAATCGCCGACTTCCAGGCTGCTGAAGCCATGATACAAGGCATGATAAAGATGGTGGGCCGTCGAAGGAATATGTTCAGCCACCTCAAAATGGTCATTTGTATCCCCAGTGGTATCACTGAAGTAGAAAAACGCGCCGTATTCGATTCTGCAGACCATGTAGACAGCAAAGAAACCTACCTTATCCACGAGCCAATGGCAGCCGCGCTCGGCATTGGCCTCAATATTGAGGAGCCTATCGGCAACATGATCATTGACATTGGCGGTGGCACTACGGAAATTGCTGTTATTGCACTATCGGGAATAGTTTGCGATCAGAGTATCCGCATCGCGGGCGACGAGCTGACCAACGATATAATGAACTACATGAAGCGTGAGCACAACATCCTAATTGGTGAGCGCACTGCGGAACAAATAAAAATTCATGTTGGCTCAGCACTTCACGAACTTGAGAATCCACCCCCGGATTATGCCGTAAATGGCCGTGACTTGATGACGGGCATCCCGAAACAAATCAAAATAGGCTATCAGGAAGTCGCTTATGCGCTGGATAAGAGCATTAGCAAAATTGAAGACGCTGTGCTCCGGGCTCTTGAACTTACGCCGCCAGAATTGGCCTCTGACATTTACAAAACCGGACTTTATCTCACGGGCGGCGGGGCACTCCTGCGCGGCTTGGATAAGCGTCTGGAGTCTAAAACAAAGTTGAATGTTCATGTAGCTGACGACCCGCTACGAGCCGTAGTGCGCGGTACTGGTATGGCACTCCGAAACACGCACCAATATTCATTTTTGATTGATCGTAAGAGCGTTTAGAACACGCTCTTATTCATCCCTTTTCATAACCTCCACCCATGGGTCCCCTTCTCCAACTCCTGCTTCGCAACGGTGGCTTTGTCACCTTCCTGCTGGTAGAGTTAGGGTGCTTTGCCATTATGGTAAATTTTGAGGATCGGCACCAGGAGATTTGGGCCAATACGACGGGGATTTTTGGTGGCCGTGCGCTCGAAAAGCGCCAAATGGCAGCCGATTACTTTAGTCTCTACGAAACAGCAGACAGCCTCGCCCATATTGTGGATAGCCTGCAAGCTAGGTTGTCGAATGCGAGACAGATGCAGGTGCCTATACGCGATACTTTCTACCTTGTCAACTTCGATTCGCTCTCCAAAACGGACTCTGTGCGTCGTAAAACCATCCGCCCGCAGTACGAATTTGTCACAGCAAAATCCATCAAAAATTCAATTGCTGGCACGAACAATTGGTTGATAATCAATAGAGGTAGTAGCGATGGCCTTCAACCGGATATGGCGGTGGTCAGTCCAGAAGGCATTGTTGGGATTGTACGCCATGTGGGTACGAACTTTTCTTTGGTCATGTCAGTATTACACCGACAAGCCAAAATATCGGTGGCCTTACCCAATCAAAAAAACGCTTTTGGTTCGCTAACTTGGGAGGGCGGAAACCCAAACGAGATGACGCTGCGCTATATCCCACAACACTTTATTGTCCAAGAGAATGAGCCCGTGGTGACGAGCGGTTATTCACTTATGTTCCCACAGGGCCATCCGGTCGGCAAAGTCAAAGGCTCGCCCAAACCGGATCCAGAAAACCCTTACTTTTTAGAGATCAAAGTAAGCCTTCACCAAGACATGGCTACCGTACGCGATGTTGCGGTAGTGCGCAATCTCTTCAAAGCTGAACTAGATAGCCTACAACTCAAAATTAGCAACAATGAACGGTAACAGCATCACCCCCCATATTTTGCGATTTATAGGCTTGGTGGCGGTGCAGTCCCTACTGCTCAATCAAATGACGGGCTCGGTAGGAGTTTATTTCAACGTGCTGCTTTACCCGCTTTTCATCCTTTTTTTGCCCTTGCAAATGCCTACGCCTTTTCTTGTAGTGTTAGGTTTTGCTGTGGGTTTTGCGGTAGATGCCTTCGTTCCTTCTTGGGGGGTACATGCGAGCGCAGGAGCGTTTAGTGGGTTTGTGCGAGGATTAGCCTTTATGCCCTTTGCGCCTAAAGGCGGGTTTTCTGCAAAAGATCCAATTTTCGCTCCAGCACATATAGGTTGGCAAACATTCTTACAAGGTGCTGCACTCTTCATGGCGGCCCACATTTTATGGTATTTTACCTTCAGTTATTTCGCTCCAGTTTTTGGCTGGGAGATTTTGAAAAAAACCGCTGCGGCATGGATATTCACCATGATATTTGTAGGACTTTATGCCATGATGTTAAACCCGAAGAAATAACCATTGACAGTCATTATTCAACCGTTTATAGTAACGGTCAAAATTCAACCGTCAAAAGTCTATCACTTGCCCCATGAAAAACGGCCTCAACCGACAACTCAATATCCAGTATGTTTTTCTGGCTTGCTCCATTGCTTTGGTGCTGCAAGCGGCCAACCTTCAGTTGTTTGATGGGTCTTATGCCAAATTGGCGGATGCTACGGCAATTGAGGAGCTGACCGTGTATCCGCCCCGTGGTATCATTTATGACCGAAATGGGGAACGTATCGTCAGTAACGAGGCAACTTTTGACCTAATGTTGACCTACAACCAGATGGATCTTGGCCAGATGGATGTAGGGAAGTTTTGCAAGATTTTGGGTATCAAAAAGGAAGATTTCAAGCGGAATTTGGATAAAGATTGGCGGAGCGGAAAATTTTCAAAATCGGTCCCCTTTGTTTTTCTAAAAAAAATATCCCCCGAAAAAAATGCTCGGCTCTTAGAAAGCCAATATGAATTTCCAGGTTTTTTCGTGCAAGCGCGTAGCATACGCGGCTATCCTTTCAGCGCCGGAGCGCATGTGTTGGGCTATATCAATGAGGTGGACCCACGAGACATAGAGCGCAACAAGGGAAAATACGAAACAGGCGACTACATCGGTGCAGCAGGCCTGGAGTACGGTTATGAAGATTATTTGCGCGGTAAAAAAGGCGTTACCAATTTGTTGCGCGACAACCTTGGCCGCATCGTTGGTAAATATAAAAAAGGGGAACTTGACTCGGCTGCAGTGGCGGGAAAAGATTTACTGTCGAGCATTGACATCAGGTTGCAGGCTTATGGAGAAAAGCTGATGGCTAACAAAACGGGCAGTGTGGTAGCCATTGACCCCAAAACAGGCCAGATATTGGCCATGATCAGTGCCCCTACCTACAATCCCAATTTATTGGTGATGACCAACGATCGCGGACAGGAGTTCAGCCGACTACTCACGGATCCACTCCGCTATTTTTTTGACCGCACGGTGATGGCAAAATACCCGCCTGGTTCTATTTTTAAAACCGTGGTTTCACTGGTTGGATTACAGGAGGGCGTGATCAGTACGGATGGAGGGTTCAACTGTTCGGGGGGCTACTTTTATGCGGGCCGGCTTTACAAATGTCACCACAGTGGTCACTTGAACGGAGTAGTAGATGCCCTCGCGCATTCCTGCAACACTTATTATATGAACAAGTATCGAGACGAGGTGGACAAATATGGCTATTCCAACCCGCAAGCAGGGCTTGATGAGTTCAACAAATACATGACCCAATTCGGCTTTGGACAAAAGCTTGGTATTGATTATCCGAACGAAAGCCCCGGAGGATTTCCTACTTCAGCGTATTATAACAAGTTGTATCCAAAACACTTAGGCGGGTGGCATTCTCCCACCATCATGTCTTGCGGTATCGGACAAGGTGAGTTGCAATTGACGACCCTTCAAATGGCAAACCTTGCGGCGTGTATTGCCAACCGGGGCTATTGGTTTCCGCCGCATTTGGTAAAAGAGTTCAAAGATGGAACACCAATCCCCGACCGATTTTACGAAAAACATGTGGTAGAAATTGACAAACACCATTTTGAGACCGTAGTGGAAGGGATGTATCAGTGTGTCGTGCGCGGTACCGCCCGAATCGCACAAGTACCCGGCGTGTCTGTGTGTGGAAAAACGGGCACCAGCCAAAACCCCCACGGCGATGACCACTCTGTGTTTTTTGCTTTTGCACCCAAGGAAAATCCTCAGATTGCCATCGCGGTCTATGTTGAAAATGCTGGATGGGGTGCTTCTTACGCCGCGCCCATTGCTGGCTTGATGATCGAAAAAATGCTCAATGACACCATTTCCACTGCTCGACTTCCCATTGAAGAGCGTATGCTGAATGCCGACCTGACCTCTAAAATTTTGGCCAGCCGGGCGCAGGAAAAAATTCAGGCCAAACTTCCCAAGCCTAAACCGGACTCGCTGCCAGACCCGGCAAAAATACCGACGGAGGTACCCGATGCGACAAGTCCGAAGGACGTAAAACCGCAAATCATTGGGAAGTAGAAAAATCAAAACCCTCTTGAACAAAGCGTTCAAGAGGGTTTTGATTTTATACTTCCCAATGATTCTGAAATACTTATTTTAATTTCACTTTCGTCGCTACGGAAGCTTTTTGCTTCTGTTGTTCTTCGTCGAAAGGCTTAATATTGATGGTCAGTGTATGGCCATTGTCGCTGATTTCGCCGAGTTTGTTGTCAGATTTTTTCACGGCACGGTCAGGGAAGTGGTAAATCTGTTTGTAGCTCATGTCGGCCAAGAACATTTTGATCATGTCCATGCTTCCTTCTTCGCCGTCTTCTCCACCCCCATTTTCCATCATTGCTTTTTTCATTTCTTCGCCAATATCTCCTGCGCCGAGCCGCTCGAAGTTTTTACCCTTGAAACGAAACACCTCTTCTACCTTACTTTCGTATTTGTCTTTGTTGATAATTTTAAGGGCGCGGTTGAGGGCCGTGATGTCAGCAAAATTAAAGGAATAACCATAATTGAAGTTGCTGGTGTCTTTGATTTCAACCACACTGGTAATGCCTTGAACACCTTGGAGTGTGGATGCAACACTGGTCAACTGATCGCCGAGACCACCCATGGGATCTGCTTCCATATTGGGGGCTTCTGAGGGGGGGGTATAATCGCCTTCGCCTTGGATGGAAGTGGAGTCGGCGCCCATATTCATGGCCATGCTATCGCCACCCATGCCTTTTACCATGTCCATCATGCCTTTCATTTCGCTCATATCAAGCGTCATTTTATAAGATCCGGAACCATCATTGCGAAAAGTGGCTTCCTCAATGATGTGGAGGCAACCAGTGAGCGCAGTCAAACTTAAGGTGAGCACTGCGAGAAATAGGCTTTTCAAATTTTTCATTGAATGTGAAATAGTGATGAAGTGGGGCGGAAAAGTTATCCGCTAAAATTTTGGTGAAAGGTCTGATTTTTATTGCAGCCAAACCGGAAGTTATTCAATTACAAACTCCTGCTCGGCCTTTCCACCCGCTTTTTCCAGCGTAAAGGTATAAACACCTTTTTGGAGGTACAGTTTTCCAGTATCAGATTTCTCTATTTCAAACGACTTTTTTGGGTCTTTCTGCGCGGCTTGAAGGGTTTCGCGATATTTTTTCAAAATATCCGCTTTGAGATCAAGGGTATATTTCCATTGGTTCAATCCTTTGCTGCAATCAATCTGCCCAGCGTTCAATATCAAGCCGCTGTCTTTGTGCTTTACCGTCCAATTTGCCTTCCCCGCTGTTTTGGCGAAAAACCATACAGGCAATTCAGGGTCTTTGGATTCTTTGTAGGGTTGCTTTTTGCCCCAGTTTTTCGAAAACTTTTTCTTCGTTAAATCAAAAACCTGAATTTCAGCGAGCAAAGTTTCGAGCGTTAATTGCTGAATATTCGATAGATCTGCCTTGAAAATAGAGCGCCCATGGGTACCAATGACCAACTCGTTCGCTTTTACCTGAATGTCAAGATCATGGACGGGCACATCGGGGAATTCGGCGCTCAACGTCTGGAAAGACCGACCGCCATCCAGCGACACGTAGACGTTGTGGTCCGTGCCAACATAGAGGATGTTGGCGTTGGAGGGGTCTTCTTTCACCACATTGATGGGTTCGAATGGAAGATCAAAACCAATCCGCTCCCAATGTTGGCCATAATCTTGCGAAACGTGTAGATACGGCGTGAAATCATCCCAACGATATCCATTTAAAGCAGCATAAACCCGCCCTCGCTCATGGGCAGAGGCTTGCACCCGGCTCACCCAGAGATTTTGGATCAAACTGTCGGAAATCTTTGTCCAGGTTTCGCCCCCATCGCGGGTAACGTGAATAAGTCCATCATCAGAACCAGCGTACAGGAGTCCAAATTTTAGCGGGCTTTCGCAGATGCTCGTGAGGGTTCCGTAGGGCACGTTTCCGGGTTTTCCGCCCAGGGTAAGGTCGCCCGAAATGGCTTCCCAGTCGTTGCCCTTATTGAAAGATCGGTACACTTTGTTTGCCCCAAAATACAGCACATCCTGTTGATGGCGACTGAGCCAAATGGGTGTTTGCCAGTTGAACCGAAGCGGCCTTTCTCCCAGATCGTGTTTGGGGGTAATGGGCTTTGAATCGCCCGTTAATTTGTTGATTCTGAAATAATTGCCAAATTGAAAACCAGTATAAACGGTATTGTTGTCGCGGTAATCCACCTGGATTTGCATCCCATCGCCACCCATAAGTTCTTTGTAGGGGTATTGCCCGGTCTGATGCCAAGCGGTGGAGGCTTCGTAATCGTTGGAGCCGACCCATACGCCATTATCCTGCGCACCACCGTAGACGTTGTACGGCTCAGCCTCATCGGTCGCGACGGCATAAAATTGACCCACTGCCGGGGTGTTGCACTTGGCCCACGAATCACCATTGTCCCAAGAAATATTGAGCCCTCCGTCGTTGCCATTCACAAGATGGCCCGGGCGGCTGGGGTTGAGCCAGAGTGCGTGATGATCTACATGTACATTATTGCCATTGATATTTTTCCAAGATTTGCCGCCGTCGTCGGATCGAATGATGAAAAAGCCAATCATGTACACCTTGTCGGCATCTTCTGGAAGGCAACGCACATTGGAAAAATAGTAGCCGTAGGTGAAGTGCATTTGCTCGATGGCATCCTCGTGTGTGCGCTTCCAAGTGACGCCGCCGTCGTCTGATCGGTAGAGTTCGGCGCCGATAAAATCCGTTTCAAAAAGGCTGGTATTGGCATCTTCGAGATACGCTACGAGTGCGCTGGGCTTGATTTTGTCTTTCTCGACTAAACCCTTGACTTTCTTGGTATTGTATTTTTCAGGAAAATCATTTTGCTTCAAATAATCCCCCAGTTTCTCATCAGAAAGTTTCAAAAAATCCTCTTTTGAAATATTGCGCAACTGGTCTTTGGTCAAAACATCCTCTCTGGGCAGGTCTTTTTTCGGCTTGGAATTTTGGTTGTCTAAGCAAGCATACAAAACGGTTTTGCCATTTTTCTTTCCAGCGGAAAGACCAATTCGCCCAATTTTTTCGCCGGTTGGGAAACCACTCGCCGGAGTGCTGGATTTTGTCCATGTACTTCCACCATCGGTGCTTTTCCAGATGCCGGAACCTTCGCCCGCGCCATCAAAATCCCAGGAACGGCGACTGCGTTCCCAGGTAGCAGCGTATAGGGTATTTGGGTTGTTTGGGTCTAGTGTCAGGTCAATACCACCGCTGTTTTCATTGACAAACAAGGTTTTTTTCCAGGTTTTCCCTCCATCCGTGGTTTTGAAAATTCCGCGTTCAGCATTGGATGAATAAAGGTGGCCCAGCACGGCGACCCAAAGCGTATTCGGGTCGGCAGGGTGCAACACGATGCGGGCAATGTGGTGGCTTTCGGGTAACCCGCGCCACTCCCAGGTTTTGCCATTGTCGGCACTTCGGTAAAGGCCCGTACCGGCGTAGGAAGAGCGGCTGCTGTTGGCCTCGCCAGTGCCTACCCAGAGGACACGGTTGTTCCAATCCACGGCTATATCGCCAATGGTCATGCTGGCTTCGTGGTCGAAAATGGGATCGAATTTTGTGCCATTGCTGGTGCTGTGCCAGAGACCGCCGGAGGCATACGCGACGTAAATTTCCGTAGGGTCGGCAGGGTTTACGTCCAGATCGGTGACGCGGCAGGAAAAAACCGAGGGGCCAATGTTGACAGGGCTTACTGAGGAAAGCAAAGAATTGTTTTTCAGCCCTTTGCGTTGCTCAAAGCCTTGAAGACGAGCATCGGCGGGGGTAGCTGTGGGCTGCGCGCTGATGATGAAGGATAAATGATGAATGATGAATAGAAGGGCAGCAGGGAGGGCAATGTGTTTCCGCATTATGTTGAAATTTTTTTGGATCGTCATCTATGTAATACGGTTGAACGTGTTGACAATATTTCTTTGTAAGAGCCGATCCTTGCAGAAAATCGAATCACCAGAGTTTTTGATTTGTACATAACTTCTGTACTTGTCGCCAGTATTTATAACATAGATTCCTTTCCCATCGGCATTAGGGAAAAAATGTTTTAAGTAAGTCTCTGGAATAATAGGGTGTCTCTTAAGTTTTTGTGCCATTTTAAAAAACGCTGTCTTGTTAATTGCTTACCCAAACAACGCCGCTTGTCTTGCAATTTCTCTGTGATAAGCGTTTTATTCCCAACAGGTTCAAATCTCGTAGTGCACGAAGTTCATCTCTGCAATACGCTTGAAAATACTGTCAGCCGAAAGGAGTGGAATATTTTGACTGATCGCAGTGGCAGCGATAATGGCGTCAGGAAGTTTCACATTGTAAAACTGACGTAATTCAATCGTCTTGTTTTTTATATCGGGCGTTAGTTCAACGATTGTAGTCTCAGCCAAAAAAGATTTGATGCGAATAATTTCTTCAGTAGCGATACCCGGATAGCCAAGCATTTCCATCTCTGAAATCACAGAGATATATACCTCCTTTTCGTTTAATACGGTAGCAAGCACTTGATCGCCCCCCAAAAGGTAAAGGGCGATATTCGTGTCAAGCCTCATTTTACTGCCACTCATCACGAACACGTTTTTGGAAAGCCAGTGGATCTTCGCGCAGTTTAATGACACCGCAATGACGCATTGCGTGGAAAACTTTGCCAGCAGGCAGTTGGGCCAAGGCTTTTTTCAAATCCTCAATGGACATTTGGCGTGTAATAATTATTGACATAATATAATATTGGTTTGATACAAAGATAGGGTGAATACATAGTTTTTCAAAACAAGCTCCATCTCCCTCACTCAAACAGTGCCCCCTGTCCAGCCAATTCCTCTGCCATAACTTCATCATTATCATTAGAATTTGGCACATCGGGCTCGTCCGACAAAAGCCGTTTTACAATGCGGAGCTGGTGGGTGTAGCGATTGAGTTCGCGGTTGAAAATGCCAAAGTGGTCTAGCTTATCCATACGCACTTGTCCACTCGCGTGGATGATGTTGCATTCGGGCAAAATGATACCAACATGGGTTATATGACCTTTTCCGTTGTCAAAAAAAGCGAGGTCGCCCGCTTGGCATTCTTCCATAAAATCTATGGGCCGACCCTGTGTAACCTGTTGATAAGCATCGCGCAGGAGGCGGATGCCGGCGGTTTTGAACACCATCTGCGTCAATCCTGAACAGTCAATGCCAAAGGGAGAGCGGCCTCCCCAGAGATAGGGAGCATGTAGATATCGGCGGGCAATTTTGACCACCCAATCCGTGCCCGTTCGTTGCTGGCCAGGCGTAACTACCGGGCCAGAAAATTGAAAAGTCTGTTCGCCTAGTTGACAACGCAAGCCATCATATTGCGGAAGTACAGCACCCATGGTAATCGGAATGAAATGATCCGCAGCCATGAGACCTTCCACTAAGGAAAGATTGAGGGCCTGATGTTCCCGGTATTCATCAAATTCGTTGGGGGTCAGTCGTTTAAGTTGTTTTGAATCTACCCAACCCGTGTAGCCATCCCAGGCACACACGACGTATTTCCAACTATCTTTGGATTCTTGCACTTCTACGGTTTCGCCAAAAAGCAACTGCGATACCATCTCGCTTTTGTGGGATGGCTGGGCGCGGAGGGGGGCGATGGAGACTTGGCAGGCGGCGTATTCCACGGGGATGTAAGAGGGTGTGAGATGTGAGAGGAACCCGCCTACGCCCCTGCCCGTCAATGCTCGGCGGGCGGGAAGGCTTTGGCGGGTAAACAGGGCAGTTTATATTTTTGAAAAATACCTGAAATCTTGTCCCGCTTCAATCTTTTGCAAAGTCTCAAAAATCAAGCGAATCAGGTTGTTTACGTCGTCTTTGTGGGCCATTTCCACCGTGGTGTGCATATAGCGCAACGGCAATGAAATAAGCGCCGAAGGAACCCCTCCATTCGAGTAGGCGAAAGCATCCGTATCCGTACCCGTGGTGCGGCTGGCGGCTTCGCGTTGGAACGGAATTTCCTTTTCTTCTGCGGTGGCGATGATGATGTCGAGCAATTTTTGGTGTACTGCGGGGGCGTAAGTCACTGTTGGACCTCGGCCACAGCGCACATCGCCATGTTTTTTGGTACTGATCATAGGGGTGTGGGTGTCATGGGTCACATCAGTCACGATGGCGACATTGGGACGGATACTTTCAGCTATCATTTCAGCCCCGCGCAAACCCACTTCTTCCTGCACAGAATTGACAATATAAAGCGAGTAGGGCAATTGTATCTTGTTCTCTTTCAGAAGTCTTGCCACTTCCGCTACACAAAAACCGCCTACACGGTTGTCGAGTGCACGGCCGGTGTAATAACGGTCGTTGAGAATGGTAAATTCGTCTTGAAATGTGACCACGCAACCTACATGGATGCCCATTTCTACCACTTCGTCGCGGTCTTTCGCGCCTACATCAATCGTCAGGTTCTCGATCGTGGGCGAAATATTGGAATCCTTGTCGGTGCGTGTGTGGATGGCTGGCCAGCCGAACACACCTGGAATTCGTCCGCCTTTGCGGAGATGAATCCAAACACGCATAGAAGGGGCGATTTGAAAATCAGAGCCGCCGTTGCGGATGATGTGTATAAAGCCATCGTCCGTGACGTAATTGACAAACCAAGAGATCTCGTCAGCATGGCCTTCGATGAGGACTTTGTACGGTTGGCCAGGGTTGATGATGCCGTAAGCAGTGCCGTAATTGTCTAGTTTCCAATCATCTATGTAGGGTCGAATATATTCGAGCCAAAGTTTTTGGCCACTTGCCTCATAACCAGTGGGGCTGGCGTTGTTCAGGTATTTCCGAAGAAAGGATTCAGAATTGGGAGTAATCATTTTTTTTATGCGTAGAGCGCGCCCCAAGCGTCTGGGTTTTCGCGCCATTTTTTCAGCGTGTTAAGATCAGTCTTAGAAACATAGCCGGTTCTTACGGCTTCTTGTACCAATGTGTCGTAGTTCGTGAGGGTTTGAAAAACAATCCCTTTCTCAGCAAAAGCAGTATCCGCCTTTGCAAATCCATATTGAAAAATGGCCAATACCCCCACCACTTCTGCGCCTACCTCGCGCAATGCATCTACCGCCAAAAGACAACTACCTCCAGTGCTGATAAGGTCTTCCACCACCAAAACCCGCTGGCCGGCTTTCAGTTCACCCTCAATTTGATTGCGCCGACCGTGGTCTTTTGCACTGTTGCGTACATACACAAAAGGCTTTTCCAACACATCGGCCAACAAGGCTCCGTGCGGGATGCCAGCTGTGGCTACACCGGCTACCACATCAAATGTAGCAAACTCGCGCGATTTTTCGGCCAAACAATTTTTTAATAACGTACGCACCTTCGGATGGGAGAGTGCCACGCGATTGTCGCAGTATATCGGCGACAACATCCCAGACGCCCAAGTAAACGGCTTATTAGGGCTGAGTTTCACCGCTTTGATTTCCAATAAATTGCGAGCTACTTCGGATTCCATACATTTACCGCAAAATGATTCAAAAAGTGCCGCAAAACTATAAAATCTACCACAACGGAACACCCGTTTTTCTAACTACGCCAGAAGGGGCACAAGCCTTGGGCTTTAAATCGGACAAAGTCACCTATGTAGCACCCTATATAGGCAAAAAAAAAGTGCTGATACAGTACCTGGATTTGCTGGATAAAAACAAAAATGTTCGTGCTGTAGTGCTCTACCATCCCGATCTGGAATTGCTTTGGTCTGACTTTAAAGATTGTTTTAAAGTGCTTGAAGCGGCCGGGGGCTATGTGCAAAATACTCAGAACGAACTGCTTGTATTCTATCGCAGAGCTTCCTGGGATTTGCCAAAAGGCAAGATTGACCCAGGCGAAACACCAGAACAAGCGGCTGTTCGGGAGGTTCAGGAAGAGACAGGGTTGGTGAACGTGACGCTAGGCTCATTCCTTGTATACACTTACCACACTTATCCATTAAAAAACCAGCGCATACTCAAAAAAACTTGGTGGTATCGAATGAAGACCACCGATATGCAGCTCGTACCGCAAACCGAAGAGGATATTGAAGAAATCCAATGGGTAGAACCGAGGGCCTGGCTGGGGAACGGTGTGGTGGTTTACCCAAATATTCGGGAAGTGATCGAGCTGGTGTTGGGACAGTACCCCGGAACTCCGTTCCGGGGCCTTGACTAAACATCCCCGGAACTCCGTTCCGGAGCCTTGACTAAACATCCCCGGAACGGAGTTCCGGGGTACTGCAACAAATTCTATCTTTGCTCCCCAAATTCAAAAATTCAACAAAAATGCTGCTCAGAATACATAAAGAAGGTCGCACGATATTAATTGTCTCGGCTTTATTGCTGTTCGCATTGAATATTGTCATTGCGCAGTTTCTGCCCATTGCTTTTTGGCCGATACTAGTACTCTCTGTTGGCTTTTATATTCTTGTGCTTCAGTTTTTTAGAAACCCTGTTCGTGAAGTGTTGGTTGCCGACAATCAACTTGTGTACGCACCTGCCGATGGGAAGGTGTGTGTGATTGAGGAGGTTTTTGAAGCAGAATATTTCAAAGAAAAACGGCTTCAGGTTTCTATTTTCATGTCGCCTTTAAATGTCCATGTAAACCGCAACCCAGTGAGCGGCGTGGTCAATTACTTCCGTTATCACCCCGGCAAATACCTCGTGGCCTGGCATCCAAAAAGCAGTACAGAGAACGAGCGCACCACCGTTGTCTACGACTTTGGGCAAGGCGAAATCCTGATGCGTCAAATAGCGGGCGCAGTAGCCAAGCGGATCAAATGGTATGTCGGCGAAGGCGATCAGGTAGAGCAGGGCCGCGATATGGGCTTTATCAAATTCGGCTCGCGGGTTGATCTTTTCCTGCCGCTGGACGCAAAAGTGGAGGTGAAAATGAACCAACAAGTAAAAGGGAATAAAACCATCATTGCAAGACTTTGAGCCTACATTCCGTTTGAGGCTGTTTAAACAATTGACACTGACATACACACTCCCAATGTTTTCAAAAAAAACACTCCTGATCGCATTTTCTTTTTTTGCTTTTTTATCCTGCAAAAACGACCCAAAAACAGAAGCGGCCCAGGTCACTCCCAAAGTTGATACCGTTCGCCTAAACCCCGTTCCAACCGAGGGTGCCGTCACTTTTAAAATAACGGAAGGCACGGTAAGCTGGTCAGGAACACAAACGATAAAAAAAGATGGTCACCAAGGGACTATCACGGTAGAAAGTGGAGCGTTGCTGGTGAATCAGGGCCGAGTACTGAGTGGCAAGGTGATCCTTGACATGAATTCTCTCAGCGTTACAGATATTAAAGACCCGGGTGGGCGGCGCGATTTGGAGTCGCACCTGAAGGATTCCGACTTTTTCGAGGTAAAGAAATTTCCCAAAGCCGAGTTCGAGTTTTACGAAGTTTTGCCAAGTACGATGGCCAATTTTAATTGGGTACTCAGCGGCAATTTGACGATGAAGGGTAAAACACTCCTGGTAAATATCCCTGCAAAAATCAGTATCGAAGGGGATGTGCTCCGCGCCGAATCGCCCGCATTCCCCATCAACCGCACCCAGTGGGGCGTGAATTTTCACTCAGGTATTCTAGGCACAGCCAGGGACAAAATGATTGACGATATGGTGCCGTTGACGTTGAAAATTGTGGCGAAAAAGCAATAAATCTTTATTCCATGGCAAAACCTCGCACCATCTTCTTCTGCTCCAACTGCGGTGCCTCCGCTCCAAAATGGCTGGGCAGGTGTCCGCAATGCAACGAATGGAACACTTTTCAGGAAGAACTCATCCAAAAAGAAACCGTAGCTGAAGAAAAGCGGAAATCCTGGGCGCCCACCATGGGGGGGCGGTCTGAATCGCCCAAAGCCGTGCTGCTCGACCAGGTGCAAACAGGCAATACACCACGGCTCGCTACGCCCGATCAGGAACTCAACCGCGTACTCGGCGGCGGCATTGTCCCGGGTTCGTTGGTGCTCATCGGTGGACAACCGGGCATCGGAAAAAGCACTCTGCTGCTCCAGATCGCCATGAAAATACCCGCGAAAGTGCTGTATGTAAGCGGAGAAGAAAGTGAAGAACAAATTAAGATGCGTGCCGATCGTGTGGGCGATTTCAAAAGTGAGTGCTACATACTGACAGAGACGAATACCAATAAAATCCTGCAGCAGGCGCAAGAACTCATGCCTCAAATGATGATCGTGGATTCCATCCAGACGATGAGCACACCGCACCTTGATTCTGCTCCAGGTGGTATTTCACAGGTGCGCGAATGCACGGGAGAATTTCTGCGATTTGCCAAAGAGACCAATGTGCCCATTTTCCTCGTCGGCCATATCAACAAGGAAGGCGATATTGCCGGCCCCAAACTGTTGGAACATATAGTAGACTGCGTGCTGCAATTCGAGGGCGATCGGCATAATACTTATCGCATCCTCCGCACCCTCAAAAACCGCTTCGGAAGCACCGACGAAATGGGCATTTACGAGATGCAAGCCGCCGGACTCCGTGAAGTAAGCAACCCTTCAGAACTTCTCTTGAGCCAAAAAGACGAGGAGCTTTCCGGTTGCGCCGTAGCTGCCACGATGGAAGGAATGCGCCCAATGCTGATTGAAACCCAGGCACTTGTGTCGAAAGCTGTGTTCGGAACACCGCAGCGTTCGGCTACAGGCTTTGATATGCG
>Ga0105049_10002829_pt1 | contig 20534 bp, 18 predicted proteins | sample MAT06_FD_78087 | JGI IMG/M metagenome (GOLD analysis project Ga0105049, IMG submission 78087) | Freshwater microbial communities from Lake Fryxell liftoff mats and glacier meltwater in Antarctica - MAT-06 | ecosystem: Environmental > Aquatic > Freshwater > Ice > Liftoff microbial mat | place...
CAAAGTCTTATAGTCCAAAAGTCTTATAGTCCAGCAGTCACCATTCCAAAAGTCTCACAGCCCCAAAGTCTCGCAGCCCCAAAGTCTCACAGCCCCAAAGTCTTATAGTCCAAAAGTCTTACAGTCCAAAAGTCTCACAGTCCAAAAGTCTCACAGCCCCAAAGTCTCACAGCCCCAAAGTCTTATAGTCCATAAGTCACCATTCCAAAAGTCTCACAGCCCCAAAGTCTTATAGTCCCAAAGTCTTACAGTCCAAAAGTCTTATCGTCCAATCGTCTATCCGGCTTGCATCTTCCCACGCTTCTCTTTCGCCAACTTCGCCCTATGCCGAATGGCCATCGTAGTGCCGATTACCATTACCAGACAACCAATCCAAAGTACGTTGATTTGAGGAAACACCTGCGCGGTGAGAATAAGCAGGTCTCGTTGAGCAGAACTGTGCTGTTGAACAGTAAGGTCAAGTTTACCTTTCTTTTCTGACACCGAAAGGAGCATTTTAAATTTCTCCGACTCAACCGGGAAGGGAAGTGCAGTGCTGTCGTTGAGGTTGACTAGCGCCAGAACGAGTCGCTCGGTGTCATGTCCATCTGTGAGGGTCACAAAAGCCTTCTTCGCGGATACACCGGCAGGCAAACTCTCAGGGATGGTATCAACCCGCACCAAACTGTCCAATCTAAAATCAACCACTTCAGTCAATCTCACTTTTTGTCCTTCTGCAATCAATCCCGATTTCGGATCGAGGTATCCTTGTTCGTCGGCTTTCTTAGTTTCAGTCTCGGTGTATTTCACAAACGTGTATACGTCTTTACCGATGTAATGCTTAATACTTGGCTCGCGACTATTGCCTTTGGGCGACATCAGGATACTTGGTTTGAGGGTGAAAGCCTTCTCACCCGGCATTCCCGGCTGCCACATTTTAGCATCGTCTTCAATTTCGTGAGACGGCATGGGAACCACACTCCACAAGGAATCCACGCTCCAGTCTTGCAAGAAATTGGTAGTGGCCGTATGCGTTTCCATGCAGCGGAACACCATACTTTGCATAGATACATAATCCCCTTCTTGATAAGTAATTGGTTCCTGTGTGAAGTAATCTACATCCACATACATGCGATCGCCTTGGCGGTATTTGTTGGTGTAGCTCACAAAGTATTCGCCCATGGCCAGCGTGTCACCTTGTAGCAACATGATGTCTTCCTTATTGGAAAACTCTTCGCTGAGATCTTGAATATTGCCTATTTTATTTTCTGAAATAAAATAGCTCTGAGAAGTGCTGACCACGGCTCCGATAATCAACAGGGCAAAGCCGGTGTGGGCTACACTTGCACCCATCATATCGAATCGCCCTTTCAGCACGCGGATTGCATAGTAGCTGTTCGCGTACAGCGCAAACAAAGTCGCGAGCATCAGCATATTGATCGGCACGGATTCTTTTCCGAAACCAGTGAACAGCATAAGAAGAATGACAGAAGCAAAGGCCAGAATGAATGCCAATGAAAGCTTCTTGACGGTGGCCTTCATATCGGTGCTCTTGTATTTCAAAAATTGTCCGATGGATACAATCAAAAACAGAATCACTGCAAGCGGCACCTGAATGCGGTGGTAGGCCGTAAATCGTTCTTTGTCGGCTGGGGCAGAAAAACGATGTTCGGAAAGACGCTGAAACACATCCCAGCCAGTCTTTTCATGCAGCCATGCAAATGCACTTTCAAAAGGAACGAGGAATATATTTCCCACATTCACAGAGGTGACCACGGTGATATGAATGGCCATCACCGTGAGAATAAGTGCGCCGATAAACATCCAGAATTCCCGGCTCCACAGTTGTTCTTCATCTTCGCTTTTCACCACATAATCGCGGCGGTACGTGCGAATCATAATGCCGACGGACACGAACAGGAAGATCAGCGCCATGGCGGGAATCCACGTTCCTTCTCCGGGCAACAAATCTTCCCCTTCCGTTGGCTTGGCCGTAAGAAGGTGTCCAAGAGCCACCACAAACAACACTCCGGAAAACGCGAAGTATCCAATGCGAATGCGACGGTCTTTCGACATAAGCGCAGTGCTCAGCGCCGTGAAGAAAAGAAGGTACACGAGCAATTGGGCAAGAATTCCACTATCCACAAACGAGTGAACTGAACTATCGCCCAGCACCCCGCTGCGGGTAAGGAAAGTAGAATAGAGAATGAGAATAAACGTGCTGAGGGTGAGCAGCAGGGTCGCATAAAGCGAAGTGGATTTGCGCTGGTTGAGCACCAGCAGGTGTGCGGATGCCACAAAGGTGAGCCACGGCACGAGCGAAGCATTTTCTACAGGATCCCAGGCCCAGAACCCGCCGAAACCAAGTGCTTCGTATGCCCATGCACCGCCCATTAGAATGCCGGTACCCAAAATCATCACACCAAAAAATGCCCACGGAATGGCGGGTTTCATCCATCCCTGATAATCTCGTTTCCAAAGTCCGGCGATCGCAAACGCAAATGGAATTAAGGTAGACGCAAAGCCAAGAAATAGCGTAGGCGGGTGAATCGTCATCCAGTAATTTTGGAGCAGCGGATTCAATCCTTTTCCATCCTGAAAAATGGGAAGGGAGAGGTAATCCGGGTTCATGGTCCAGGGTAATCCAAAGTTGGAGGCCGACTCTCGGTTGAGCAGGAACGGGTTGCTGCCAAATTGAAAATCGCCGAAATACACCCCGAGTAGCATAGAGGCCAGAAACACCTGAACCAACGAGACAACAGCCATTACATGCGGCTCCCAATTGCGCGACCACTTGATCAACAGGAATCCCAGCACCACATGCCAGAAGGTCCACAGCAGAAAACTTCCTTCTTGTCCTTCCCACATGCAGGAGAAAACATACTTCATGGGCATGATCGTATTCAGGTGATCCCACGCGTATTTGTATTCGTACAAATGATTGAAGAGAATATACAGGAGCGTGCCAATCATGCTGAACACCGCAATTCCATGCACTACAAAACCCCAACGGGCGTAGCGCTGCCAAGGAGATGCCGCAATTACGGCTGATCCAGATTCTTCACTTGCTTTTCGATCACGCGCTGCGAAATAATAGGCAACGGTGGAAAAAATGGCGGCAACAAAACTGAGCAAGACAAAGAAATTACCGGCGATGCCCGGCCCAATGTGCTCGTTCAGGTATTCGATTTCATTCATAGTATGGACTTCCACTTTTCATAACCAGTGCATTGGAGCAAGGTTCAGAAAGGGGTGCAAATGTCGGCACAGACCTGATTATTTCATCCAGAAAATTGAGGTAATACGGCAATCCATAAGCGTTTTTTTTGAACTAAAAAATGAGGAGGATCTGAAGAAAACGCGAAGGTTCAATCGAACTCCGATAGAGTGGGCTATTCAGCGCACAATAAGGCTCACGCGCACCTCAAATGCCATCTGCGAGTTTACCCCTCGCTCAGGATATGCTTCTGATCGTTGTACTTACTCGGACATTTCATGAGAAGATGCGAGGCATAAAAGTCGCCATCAGCTCCCATTTTACCTTCGATCGTAATGGATTCCGACATTTCAAGTCCCATGGGCTTGCCGCTCTTGTCGCGCAGTTGCACTCTCCTAGATGTGCCGTCTTTATCGACTACATGAAAAATGGTGAGATCGGCGTCTTTCAGCGCATCATACACCACTTCGTTGTTTTTATCAAACGTTCCGGTAATCTTGATCTGCTGTTCCGGATCGGCCATCGCTTCGGTAAACGTGCCGCTGTCTATCGCGCTAGCATAAGTCATCACCAGAATTCCGGAGATCGCGGCTACTAAGATGATCAGAACGATATGCGTTTTTTTCATTGGGATGATTTCTTTGATTCAAGGCGTTTCAGTCGGCGATCTAAACCAATGAGGTACACAAACAGTCCGACCATGACCACTGCTACGACAGCAAGCACGACACGGATTTTTCCACTGGCGTAGAAATATTCTTCCAGCGGATCATTCGCCCATGCCGGACTGCTCAGGAGCAGCACACAGAGCGCACTAAGAAGCAGACGTTGTTTCATCTTCAAGAGGATCTTCGAGGTTTTTCAAACGATAATGCACACTGTACAACCAATAGCCGAGCAGAATCCAGCCCAATACGGCCGGGTAAAAGACGGCCCGAAGTGAACTGTCAAGGTCGTATTGAGAGAACGCAGGATTACCACTTTTTCCGGGGTGAAGCCCTTCCGCAAATCTCGGCATGACCATCAATAGAATGATCATCAGCACAGCCGCGAAAATGTTAAAAATAGCCGACAACCTCGCACGTTTTTCTTCATCGGGAACCGAGCTACGCAAAATGAAATAGGCAACATACACAATGAAAACAACCATCGCTCCATTAAGTTGAGGGTCGTTGGTCCACCAGTCACCCCACGTGAATCGGGCCCAAATACTGCCGGTGATGAGTCCGAGTGTACAAAACACCAGCCCGGAAGAGGCGTAAATACTTGCCTTACGATCGTAGCGAAGCATGGTGAAGGACCGATACGATTCCAAGGTTCCACTTTGTCCAGAAGAATTGAGCGAGCGAATGCTGAGCACCAGCGAAAACAGCATGAGGGTAAACATCGTAAACCACATCGGCACGTGCCACATCAGGTTGCGGATCGTTTCGAAGAGGATGATTTGAAACGGAAATCCAAAGCCTTGGTGCTCATCTCCTGACACGCTGGGTTTGCATGTGCCGCGGGCTGAGGCATTGGTCGCAAACCCCGACTGTCCCAGCGCCTTTTTTACATACACGGTTCCGTCGCTAGGAGTGTTGGCGTAAAAGGAAAAATTGAGCGAGGGGAGAGTATCCGGAAGAATCACGCTCACGCGGGCATGCGTATCATCACTGACGGATAAAATAGTTGTGCAGTAGTACGCGGAGTCGACCGCCACGAATAATTGAAGCTGATTTTGCTCTTTCAGAAAAGAAGTATTGTAGCCTACGAACTCTAGTTCATTCTCACCTGGATGCAACGATTCTGTACGCACATCCAGACCTCCCGGAATGAGAGGATGAATAAAACCGAAAACGGCAGTGTACAGGAGGAGAAGGATACAAACGACTTTAAGCCAGGCTTTCATCTCAGAGTGTGACGAGCAATTACGCTCAGATTAGTCTCGCCAAAGGTAGGGGAAGAGCACGAGAGACAAGACGAGAAACGCACCGTTGAGTATGAGAAGTACGAGCAGGTTGAGTCCGTTGTCGGTCCAAGACATTCCTTGCAAAGCGGATTGTGAAAAGCGGGAGAGGGTAATGAGCAGGGGCATTACCACTGGAAAACCGAGTATCGCCACCAGTCCGGTTCCTGCGCCCGATCGAAAGGCGAGTCCGGCGATGAAGGTGAGCGCGATACCCAAACCAGTGCTGCCGAGCAACAGGCCCGTCATGAATTGCGGAACATCAATGGATGCGGTAACTTCATTTCCGAAGAACAAGAGGAAAAATGCCAAGCTGAAAAGATTGAGCACCGCGGCAAGCAGCGCGTAGTAAATCATTTTAGCGAGCATGATTGTGCCCGCGGGAGCTAGGGAATAAAGGTAAAGATGCACTCCGTTGTTTTCTTGCGCAAATGTTTTTTGCATCGCGTTGAACGCCGTGAAAAGCACCGTGATCCACAACAAGGCGTTCCATACTTCCGGTGCCTCAATGCGCTGCAAGGCAAGGTAGCACACAAAAACGGTGGCGAGCACATAGAGCCCAATTCCCGCAAGCGCGTGCTTTTGTCGCCATTCAAGACGTATTTCTTTGCGGAGAAGAGCGGTGAGCATGGGGCAAAGGTAGAGAGAGCGGCTGAGCCTTCATTCCGAAGATTGGTCTTTCAACACCTAGAACTCAAAGAGAAAGTTCTCTATTCCCTTTTTCGCGTCCGTTAAACTTTCGTTCCCTCTGTGCTTCGGGAAAAATGGATCCTAAAAGGGCAGTGCTCCAATCATCCAAGGGCAATTATACTGCTTGTTTATTTTTACTCAGCGCTTAGTGAATTACATTTTATTTTATTCTATCGGATTAACAGTTTATTTCTCAAAACTTTATGTCAATCTCCAGCCTAACTTTTTCCTTTTTTCCTCCCCGCTATCGCGGTGAAGTCCAATCACATTTCGCCCGTCACTTCGCTGTACATTGGTCTCATTAAATGATTCAACTGATCGCTGATCAATCGAATCTTTACTAGCTAAACCTTAACCGTTCATTTTCATTTTATGGAACCAACAACGTGCTGAGCCCTAGAGCCAAAACGGAGCGTTTACGTTCTATGGACACCATCAGGGGCATAGCCCTTCTGGGTATTCTCCTCATGAATATTGTGGGCTTCGGATTGTACAAAGCCTATTCTGATCCCACCAACTCAGGCGGTGCTGACGGCTGGAATCTTAAAGTGTGGTGGATGAATGCAATGTTCTTCGAAGGCACCACGCGTGGCATGTTTTCCATGCTTTTTGGTGCGGGTGTTATTCTCTTCACAAGTCGCGCAGCTAGCGCGTCATTGGGAGTGTCCGTAACGGATGCCTATTTCCGCAGAATTCTCTGGCTTGTTTTGTTCGGAATCATTCATTCTTACCTGCTACTGTGGCACGGTGAGATCCTATATCCTTATGCCATTTGCGGATTGTTTGCCTTCAGTTTCAGACATTGGAATCCAAAGAGGCTGATCATCGGGGGACTCGTGCTGTGTGCGCTGACCACTGCTGAATACACGAAAGATTATATTGTAGTGCGACACCAGTCGGAAGCTGCCCAACTTGCCCAGGCCCACGAAGACGCTGGCGGCAAGTTGTCCAATACAGATGAGGACGCACTTGCAGAATGGGAAGGTGTAATCTCCGATCGGAAAACGACGCCTGAATCCATTTAGAAGAAAAAGAACATTATGCACAAGGGATATTGGAGTATTGTGTGGAATAAAGCTCCTGTGAGTGAGTTTATGCAAACAACCTACATGTACCGCTTTTTCTTCTTCGATATCCTCGCCATGATGCTAATAGGAATGGCCTTTTTGAAGAATGGAATTTTCAAGGCGGAACAATCCAACCCCTACTATGGAATGATGATTCTGATCGGCTATTCCATCGGATTGACAACCAACTTTTTGGCAGCAAAGCACATCATGTCCAATGAATTCAGCATCCTCTCCTTTTCACTTACCGATATTTCAGGAGAACTGGGAAGAGTGTTTACCACTGTCGGACATATTGGAGTCATCATGCTGTTTATCAAATCGGGTATTCTGCAATGGCTGCAGCGTGCCTTGGCTTCGGTCGGTCAAATGGCTTTTTCCAATTACATCATGCAGAGTCTCATTTGCAATTTTATTTTTCTGAGGTTTGGGTTATCGCTATTTGGCGAATTGCAGCGCTACCAACTCTACTTTATTGTAGGGAGTATCTGGATAGTTCAGTTGATTCTGAGTCCGCTCTGGCTGAAGTACTTTCACTTCGGTCCGCTAGAGTGGGGGTGGCGAAGTCTTACTTACTGGAAAAAACAAAGTTTTAGAAAAACAAACGCATGGTCGGTATGGCTCATTCTCGAAAAATAATAGTGTACATCGCAGCAAGTGTGGATGGCTATATCGCCAAACCCAACGACGATCTTTCCTTTCTCAACATCGTAGCGCGCGAAGGAGAGGACTATGGCTACTTGGACTTTGTGAATTCAATCGACACCGTGATTCTCGGTCGGCGCACCTACGATTGGGTGATGTCGCAAGTGCCGGAATTCCCCCATGCCGACAAAATAACTTTCGTGATCACGCACACTGAACGACCGGCTGTGGGCTCCGTTCAGTTCTACACGGGCTCACTCAGCGAACTCATTCGTGAGCTCAAAAGTACTCCCGGAATGGACGTATTTGTGGACGGCGGTGCAGAAGTGGTGCATGCGCTTCTTCAGGAAAATCTGGTGGACGAACTTATTCTTTCCGTAATACCTGTCGCGCTGGGCGACGGAATAGCACTGTTTAAAAGCGGCAGACCCGAGCACCTATTGAACCTCACCAGTGTGAAGAGGTATGAATCGGGCCTGGTGCAGATGCGCTATTCCTTTAGCCAGAATGACTGAGGGGTCAATTGTCCATTTTTTTGTTGAATACTTGAAGGCTATTTCGATGTCGAGAAGGATATTTGTGCATGGAAAAGCCCACTTATTACTGCGAGGCAGTAGCCGCCATGGACAATGATAATGTGCATGTCATCTATCACCATACCGCTTATGGATTCCCGATTGAAGATGACAACGAATTGTTCGGTCGACTCCTGCTGGAGATCAATCAGGCCGGACTCAGTTGGACCACCATTTTGAAGAAGCAGGACAATTTTAGAAAGGCATTCCATCAGTTCAACATTCTCAAAGTGGCTAAGTACACCGATTCGGATCGCCAGCGTCTGATGAACGATGCAGGCATTATTCGCAACCGGCTGAAGGTGGAAGCGGCAATTCACAATGCGAATGTCATTGTGGGTTTACAAAAAGAGCATGGCTCATTCAGGCTATGGCTGGATAGCCATCATCCCAAGACGAAATTGGAATGGATGAAGCTTTTTAAAAAGACATTCAAGTTTACCGGAGGTGAAATCGTCAACGAGTTTTTGATGAGCACCGGCTTTTTGAAAGGAGCCCACATTGAAAGCTGTCCGATTCACAAGAAAGTCCTAAAGCAACGCCCTGCATGGAGCAGGGGAGAAGCACGTAGTTTAAAGTCAGCTTAGTTCTTTTTATCGTGAAAAAGGTCACTCCATCCGCCAATAGCATCGATGCTCTTGAGTCGGATTACTTGTATGTGAATACCTCACAATTGCCCAATTCAGGTCAGGGCCTTTTCACAGCCATTGACATTTTCGAGGATGAAATTATCGCGGTATTTGAAGGAGAATTGTTAAGCGAGCAAGAATCGAAATGCCGCGCCTTGGTTGGACAGGATAAGTACTTCATCATGCTGTTGGATGGTCGCATAATGGATTCCATGCACACCGATTGTTGGGCCAAGTTCGCCAACGATGCGAAGGGCACTATCCCCGCTCTCACTAAAAACAATGCATCTATTTCGGTAGACGACAGCGGCCGTCCGTGTCTAATCGCTTCCCACACGATTAAAGCAGGGCAGGAGATTTTTTGTGGCTATGGAAAGAAGTACTGGGAGCGGCACCACCACTAGGTGTTCGTGTTTTGATGCATTTCTCTTAACCCGATTTATGCAATTTCTTAAGACACTTCCCTGTGTTTGGTAAAACTGTATTAACATTCAGGGAATGTCATGCTCGTTGCTTTGCTCCCGAAACAATCAACACACCAAAACATGAAAAAACTCAATCTCATTCCAGCTTTGCTTTTAATGGCAATCGTGGTTTTCACAGGATGTAAGAAGGATGAAGGGGATCCGATAGTCCCTACCCCAACTACTCCAACAGGTAACCTTATTGTGACACAAAACATAACTTCCAATACGACCTGGTCAAACGACCGTGTGATTCAGTTGGGTGGTCGTATCACAGTGACTAGCGGAGCTACCTTGACTATCGAAAAAGGTACAGTAATTAAAGGCGAAGCCGGAACTGGAGCCAATGCTACCGCACTGTTGATCGCGCGTGGCGGACGTCTGATCGCTGAAGGAACAGCTACTGAGCCAATTATCTTCACTTCAGTTGCCGACGAAATCACTGCTGCGTTGGTTCAGGCCGGTGAATTTGAAAGTCCTAACCTCAGCCCAGACATTAACGGTCTTTGGGGTGGAGTTGTCATCCTCGGCAGCGCTCCTATCTCTGCTTCTAGCTCAGGTGGCGATATCAGCGAAGTACAGATTGAGGGTATTCCAACTTCTGATGCTAATGGTTTGTATGGTGGAAACAACAGCGCCGACGACTCAGGAATTATTAAGTACATCTCTATCCGTCACGGCGGTACGAACATCGGATCTGGTAACGAAATCAATGGTCTTACCCTCGGTGGTGTAGGTTCCGGAACTGTAATCGAAAATGTTGAAGTGGTTGCCAATCAGGACGACGGAATAGAATTCTTTGGTGGCAGTGTAAACGTAAACAATGTGGTAATCTGGAATTCAGGTGACGATGGAATCGATACTGACCAGTCGTGGTCTGGTACACTCGATAACTTTGTAGTAATCGCCTCTACCGGTCACTCTCTCGAGTTGGATGGCCCTGAAGGATCAATGATCGATGGACACACTATCCGCAACGGTAGTATTATTGCTTCTGTAGATGGCCGTGTGTGCGAGGATTTGATCAACGTGGACAACAACTCTGTAGTGGCCCTTGAGAACCTGTACTTCCGCGATATCGTAGACGGTCAGCGTTTGAACAACGTAACTGCGGCAGGTGTGACATTCTCATTTATTTATTTCGATGTAGATCCAAATAACTTGGCCAATCACGTGAACGGTGCAATTCCAGCAGGCGTAACTGCAGGTGGCACGCCACAAGCAGACATTACTTTACTTGCCTGGACATGGGCTGCTCAGGCAGGTGCCATGACCGGACTTTAATCGTTCTGCTTCCTTCTTCAAAAGTGGATCGAACACAACAACGCAATTAGACAGTGAGAAGACACCCTGACAGCCACAGGGTGTCTTTCTCTTTTTATAAACCTGTGGAAGAATTTATCATGAAACATCTTTTGTCAGTAGCATTTGCCCTGATAACAAGTCTCTCATTCAGTCAGTCCGGAATCCTCAGGGGTTCAGTTATCGATGATGTGAATGGAGAAACCGTAGTGGGTGCCTACGTCATCATTCCCGATGCAGCCAAACCTACCGGAACGATGACCGACCTCGACGGTCGCTTCGAACTGTCTGTTGCCCCCGGAACCTACAAGGTGCAAGTGTCTTACATCACCTATGGCACACTGATCATTACCGATGTGGTGATCAAGGCCGAGGACGTTACTCTCCTAGAGAATATTCGGATGAAGGAAAACTCGCTTGATCTGAGAGAAGTAGTGATCACTGCACAGGCCGTGCGCACTTCTGAAGTGGCTATTCTTTCAATCAAGAAAAAATCGGCCACTATGATGGACGGTATATCCTCGGCCCAGATTCAGAAAGTGGGTGATGCCACTGCGGTGGAAGCAGCTAAACGCGTGACAGGTGTATCCATCGAAGATGGCAAATACATCTATGTGCGCGGATTGGGCGACCGGTACACCAAGACTACCCTCAACAACATGGATATCCCGGGATTGGATCCCGATCGGAACAGTCTCCAAATGGATATTTTTCCCACCAACCTCATTGATAATATTATCGTGAGTAAAAACTTTACCGTAGAAATGCCTGCGGATTTTACCGGCGGTTTGCTCAACGTAGAAACCAAAGATTTCCCCGAAAAGAAAATATTCAATGTGTCGGTAGGAGTGGCATTCAATCCTGCGATGCACTTCAATCCGGATTTTCTGACCTACGATGGCGGAGCTACCGACTTCCTCGGAATTGATGACGGATCAAGAGCCTTGCCTGCACGTGCCGCACTGGGTAATATTCCAACACCAATCAGCGGTGCATCGGCTGATGAAGTCAATTCGTTTGTGCGGAGTTTTAACCCTCAACTTGGAGCAAAACGTCAAACGAGCTTCCTCGACTACAGCGCGAATATTTCACTCGGCAATCAATTCGTGATCGGCGCGCGCAAAGACAGCACTTCCTCAGAGAATTCGAACTCTCGAAAATTTGGTTACATCTTTTCCGCATCCTATAAAACAGACTATAAATACTATGACGATGTGACCTATGGCGAGTATCAGCGCTTCATCGATCCAGATGTGAATGAGATGCGCTACGCGACCATTCAAACCGGACAGCTCGGAGAGAAAAATGTACTGGTCGGGTTACTCGGTGGCGTAGCATACAAGACGCAGTATTCTAAATACCGTCTCACCGTGATGCATTTGCAAAGCGGAGAAAGCAGAGCGGGACAGTTCGACATCATCAACGATGGTGAAGCAGTCGGACAATCCGGGTATTTCGCAAAGTCGGATAACCTCGAATACAATCAGCGCTCACTCACCAATGCATTGCTCAATGGCGTGCATCTTTCCAAAGATTCTAAATGGGAAATAGATTGGAGATTGTCGCCTACGATTTCTAAGTCAGAAGATCCGGACATCCGAAAAACAGCATTTACACTCACTCCGGTAGATACTTCATTCATTGCAGGTGCGGGCGGAAATCCTACGCGAATCTGGCGCACCCTAAATGAATTGAACATGGCAGCCAAGCTGGACTTCACTCGCACTTATACCTTCCGCGAGAAGGATGCGAAATTGAAATTCGGAGCTAGTCATTTGTACAAAATCAGGGATTACGAGATTCTCTTTTTCGATATTCAATTCTTTGGCGGACAAACGTGGGATAACCCTGATCCATCGCTTGTGCTCAGTCCGGAGTATATCTATCCGAACAGTCCAAACCGATTGTACTATCAGTCGGGCAACAACGATCCGAACCCCAACGAATACTCTTCCAACGTAAACAACACGGGCTTCTACGTATCCAACGAAATGAATCTGACACCCCGTTTGAAGAGCATTTTCGGGGTGCGTGGAGAATATTTCGTACAGCGTCACACTGGCCGTGATCAGGCGTTTGCGAGTGGAGATTTAGAGAATGGTCGCAATCTTCAAAATGCCAAGGTGTTGGATGCATTGGATTTTTTCCCTTCTCTGAATTTCATCTACTCCCTCACTGAAGATCAGAATTTCAGGTTCTCCTACACCCGAACCATTGCGCGTCCGTCGTTCAAAGAGCTATCATTCGCTCAGATCATTGACCCGATTACCAATCGAATTTTTAATGGAACACTCTTCGCTTATTCTGATTGGGATGGAAATCTGGTGGAGACGCGCATCGACAATCTCGACTTCCGCTGGGAGTTATTCATGAAAAAAGGACAGATACTTTCTGCAAGTGTGTTCTACAAGCGGTTCGACAATCCAATTGAGATGGTGCGGATTCCGGAGCAGCAAACCAGCACAGAGTTTCAGCCTCGTAACGTAGGCGACGGAATGCTGGTAGGAGTGGAGCTCGAGGCGCGCAAAGACCTTGATTTCATTTCACCTCGACTGAAAAATTTTAACCTGAGTGGAAACTTCACTTTTGTAGAATCACAGATTGAGATGAGCGATCGCGAATTCAACTCACGCAAGCAATATGAAAAAACCGGTGAGACCGTCACCAATATTCGTGCGATGGCCGGACAATCGCCAGTGGTGATCAATGCGGGTATTTCATACAGCGCGGATAGTTTGGGGCTAGATGTGGGTGTGTTTTACAATGTGAAAGGATCTACGCTGTACCTCGTGGGTGCTGGATTGTTTCCCGATATTTACTACGAACCATTTCACAGCATGAACCTCAGCATCAACAAAAAGTTGGGGAAAGAAGGCAAATCACTGATCGACTTCCGCGTATCGAATATCCTGAATGATCGCCTTGAGACCTTCTACAAGTCCTTTGGTGCAGAAAAGCAGCCCTTTAGCAGTTTCAACCCCGGACGCACGTTCAGCGTGAGTTATTCCCATAAGTTTTAGACGCATTCTTCGAAAAGGATAGAGAAGCTATTTATTCAATCTTTTCCCCCACGGTTTTTGCGTTCCGTTTCATCACAAAGAAATTCCTCTACGTCCGTTTCAACCGCCACAATCAACCTACTTCGCGGCAGTCGTTTTCAATCCGAATGGATCTACGTTCCGAAGTTGCACAGGGATACTACCATCTTCGATTTGCAACACGATGGTTTCAATCCACACATCATTGCCATCAGCGTCATATTCATTCTTGAGGTTGTGGCCAAATAACCTCGCCACACTTTGCCACATGAATGCATTGAATTTTCCTTTCAGTTCTTGCACGAGGATAAAACTATTCGATCCTGTTTCCCTGTCGATGAGTTTGATCAGAATCATCCCTTCGGAAACGGTCATCTTACGCAAGTCTTTTTCAAACTGAACCTTGAGTTCTACTTCCGCACGATCAAGCAAGGCTCCGCGTTTTTTTTCATCTGTTTCAGAGAGGCAAAGCACATCGTACATTTTCATGATGTCGCCGGCAGCTCTAGCGTAAGGATACACCTTCACCACTTTTTCCTGAAAGCGATCATACTGGCGTTTCTTCGATCTGTTTTTTGAAACAGCTTCTACCGACACCGTGCTGAAAGTGGCCATGGCCATGGTATCATTACCACTCACATACCACACCGAATTATAAAACTCCGTAGAAAGAGTATCCAGGACGCGGTAGGAGGGAAGAGGCATTTGCGTCCACGCGGAAAAGCTCAGCAGAATGCTGAACGATGCGAGGAATGCGGCAAGACCTTTTCTCATTGTAGCGAATGTATACGAAAAATCACACTAAGGGTTGCGGGTTAACATCAATTGGACAATCGCAAAGGCACGTTCGATGGCTCAACTGCGATTGCGTTTCCAAGCGGAAATACCTACTGAAACGGCCACTGGCATTGCCGCCGCAGATGCTGATTCCCAAGCGAGAGCAGCAGCTATCGCCGCTACTTCTTCTTCTTCCGCCTGATGGTTTTCAAGCACATCGATGGTGAAGTATTTCTGTACAAAATGAGTATCAAAATTACCGCTCACAAACGCTTCATGTTGAATGGCCCATCGGCAAAACGGAAGTGTGGTCTTCACCCCTGAAACGTGAAAGTCATCAATAGCTCGCACCATGCGCTGAATAGCTTCATTGCGATCTTTTCCATGGGTGATGAGTTTGGCAATCATCGGATCATAGTAAATTGGAATATCCATGCCTTCTTCAAATCCATCGTCTACTCGCACGCCAGGTCCGGATGGTCGGCGGTACGTATCCAGCCTGCCGATGTCTGGCAAGAAATTGTTGGAAGGATCTTCTGCATACACTCTTATTTCAAGGGCATGTCCATTGATCGATAAATCGTCCTGCGTGAAAGAAAGTTTTTCTCCCCGAGCCACGCGAATTTGTTCTTTGACCAGATCAATTCCGGTGATCATTTCCGACACCGGATGCTCCACTTGCAGACGCGTATTCATTTCAAGGAAAAAGAAATCGAGCGATTCGTCCACAAGAAACTCAACTGTTCCCGCACCTACGTAGTTGCAACTGCGGGCGACCTGACACGCACTTTCGCCCATCGCCTTGCGCAATTCTGGCGTAAGTACCGCAGAGGGCGCCTCTTCCACCACCTTCTGATGTCGGCGCTGAATGCTGCATTCGCGCTCAAAAAGATAAAGCACACTGCCGTGTGAATCGGCGAGTACCTGAATCTCGATGTGCCGTGGACCAGACACATAGCGCTCAATAAACACCGAGCCATCGCCAAATGCACTTTCGGCTTCGGAGATTGCTCGCGCCATTTGCTCGTCCAACTCTTCTATTTTTTCTACAATGCGCATACCCTTTCCGCCACCTCCGGCGCTGGCCTTTATCAGCACAGGAAGGCCTACCTCAAGCGCGGTGCGGCGGGCTTCTTCAGGGTCTGAAACAGCGCCTTCCGTTCCCGGAACCATGGGAATTCCATATTTTTTTGCCGCAGCTTTCGCAGCGAGCTTGCTTCCCATTACTTCGATGCTCTCTGGGTTCGGACCAATGAAAATGAGTCCTGCCTCTTGCACCTTTCGCGCAAATCCCGCGTTCTCCGAGAGAAAACCATAGCCGGGATGTATGCCATCCACTCCAAGTTCTTTACATACTTCAATGATCGCGTCGCCGCGCAGGTATGACTGATTGGAAGGCGGTGGACCAATGCACACAGCTTCATCGGCATACCGCACAAAGGGTGCGTTGCGATCGGCTTCGCTGAACACCGCCACTGTAGCAATGCCCATTTCTTTCGCTGAACGCATTACACGAAGGGCGATTTCACCGCGATTGGCAATCAGTATTTTCTTCATTGGGCAAAAATGAACAAGGAAAAGGCAAAAGGAATCATCTTTGGGGAGTTATTCTGCACTGCGCATGACCGAACATTCATCCCAACCTTCCAAAAGGAAACTATGGCTTAAGCGCATAGGCGTGTGGGGGTTCCTTTTTTTTCTCCTGAAAGGACTAGTATGGCTAGCAGTGTTTGCTTTTGCCGGATCACAGGTTTTTCAAGGCTGTCAGTAAGCGTTCAGTCGATTTGCTCGAGCAATACGCTCTGAAGCGCACGCAGTTCGCGCACCTTATCCTCACGGTTCATAGAGATGTACCCGTGAATCAACGTGCTCATCAGCCTCACAATGATTTCCATGTTCGAGCAAGGGCGATAGAATCGCTCATCGAGGGTCAGCTTTTGCGCAAGCAAAAACTCATCGATCTCCTCGCGGGTTAGAATGGTGCCCTGACTGAATGGATTGACATAAAAGAGCACTTCAGCCTCTTCTACTGGCGGAAGAAAATCTTCGAGTTCGGGGGAGTAATCCAGGAAACACAGTACAAAGTGGCTCGGCAGATTGACGCCGTAAATCGGCACATCAAGACTTCGGGCGAGCAGGGTATAGAGCATGCCCAATGAGAGCGGATTGCCGCATTTGGTGCTCAGGATGTCGGTGAGAAAATTGCTTTGAGGACGCGAGTATGCTTCTTTGTTTCCATGAAAACCGTGCAGTTGAAACAACATGTGATTGAACACGCGCACAATTTCAAGAGCCGTTAGATTGTCGTTGAGTTCGAGCCATACATCCTGACGCAGACGAGAAACGGACCGACGCAGTTCGTCTTCATCAAAGCCAGGATACTGGTAGCGATTGAGAATGAGCGCACCTTCGAGCAAATCCTGATCAGGCGAATCCTTCCAAGCCTTGAGTCGGTTGTACACCGAATCATACTGAATACTGGAAATAAGTTCTTCGACCCGCTTCTGAAAAAGGGGTCCAAATTCATGGATCTCCCAATAGTGCTCGAGTTGCGGGATGATTTGTTCGCCGTAATTTTTCAATTCGACACGAACCTGCTCGAAAATCACCTCATCGGGATCTTCAATCAAAGAAATCAATGCGGAGATTTCGTTGTGCAACATAGGGGTTTTAATTTCCACAACCCAAAACTACCAGCACAGCGCAAGGCGAATAGATGCCATCACATCCGATTATTCACACAGCCTGCCTTAAAATCGCTCAATCACTTGATGAATAAGGTGTTCCATACTTGCTGACGGGTTCTTGTGAAATTCTTTTGTCGCACGGTTAGCCAGAATCGCGCAAACCGTAAGCGCCTTATGTCCGAGCATGGAGGAAAGGGCATAGATTCCTGCACATTCCATCTCGAAATTAGTGATGCGCTGGGTGCCATGACGGAAATTCCCATAGCCATCTATCATTGGCTCCATGCGCGAAAAGAGTCGCACTGAGCGGCCCTGCGGCCCATAGAATCCGTTGGCCGTAGCAGTGATTCCGGTGATCATCGAAGTGCCGATTCGCGCAAGGAGTTCGCTGTCGCAACCCGCCACATACAAGGAAGGAAGAGCAGCTAGATGGGGAAAGGCGGATTGAAGGGCGCTGCGCAATTCCGTTTCTTCTGCGGACGCGGTCATATCGTACGAATGCGGCACCCCATCGAGCGCAAAAGCAAACGTGGAAGCCACAAAACTACCGGGATCGATGTCTGCATGCACCGCGCCGCTCGTACCGATCCGAACGATTTCCAGCGAGGTGAGCGAAGATTTGGGGGTTCGGTTGGATAGGTCCACGTTGACCGCTGCATCCAGTTCATTCAGTACGATATCGATATTATCCACGCCAATCCCGCTGCTCACCACGGAGATCGAACGACTGCCGATTCTCCCGGTATGTACCACAAATTCACGGTTATAGACCCGGTGTTCGACCTGATCAAAGAGCTGACTGATAACAGGAACCCGCTCTGGGTCACCCACGATAATTACTTTATGGGCGAGTTGTTCGGGATGGATGCCAAGGTGGTAAAGGCTTCCGTCTTCGCGGAGAATGAGTTCCGTTTCAGCAATAGGAGTTCCGGCTGGCCGGGTGCGTGCGATCATGGGTCAAACTTAGCTAAAACGAGGGGGCTCGGTAGCAGTGGCGTTGACTTCTTCCTTTTTATATTCTGGTTTCCAGTACGGCTCGCTGTCGTCGGGCTCCGGCTCAATTTGGTAGCGGTACACGGGCTCTTTCGGACCTTTTTTTCGGTAGACTAATGCGAGAACGGCACCAGCAGTCAGGCCAGACAGATGGCCTTCCCAAGAAATACCTATTTCAATCGGAAACACATACCAGATCATTGAGCCATAGTAGAATGCGACGGCGAGTGTGACCCGGCGCAGATTGGGATTTTTCCGCACCAAGCCGCTGAAAAACAAAAATCCGAACAGTCCATAGATCAGCATGCTGGCTCCTATGTGGTTGGAGGGACGGCCGATGAACCAGAGCAGGATGCCCGAGGTGAGAAACAGCCAGCCAAAGACATTGAGCGAAATTTTTCGATAGAAATAAAAGAGAAAGGAGTTCAGCACAAAAAACGACATCGAGTTATTGAGGAGGTGCTTCCAGTCGCCGTGCAAAAAGTGCATGGTGAGAATTCCCCACAACCCGCTGAGTTCGCGCGGATGCATCCCATAAGGCTTGAGATTGAAGCCGAGATAGGCATCCATGAGAAACACTGCCCAGGCTATCACAAGGAAAAAAAGCGAGGCAAGCAATGCGTCGATAATTTTCCCCTTATCGGAAATCTCCGTTCCAAAATCTGTTAATATATGCTTCGAATTCACACCTTTATATAGCTTCGTCAATCTGATCCTTCATCCGTATGCAAAAGTCAACTCTCGCTTTCCTAGTCGCTTCTATGCTCAGTCTTGGTGCGGTGGCTTCCAATGAGCGCCTTTCTGCTATCGGGAATCCCCAAGCTAAAGCTCAGGATACACCGAGTTTTCGGCTTTCAGAAGGGTACTTTTCTCTTTTCACCTTGTTTTCTGCCCGCGCCACACCACAATCGGATACTATTCGCAAGACGGTGCCCATGCCGCGAATCAAAGAAGATACCCGTCGTCCCCAATAGGCCAATATGGCGGCTTGAAGCGAATCACACTCATTTTTTCAGGTAAAAAAAAACGACCACTGAGGGCTTAATCTCTGCGGTCGTCAGTAGGTTCTATTTCGTTTCGACAGGGTGCGAAATCAATCCGATCAGGCGTTGAGCATCACTGGCATAACGAGCATAAGAATGTCCTCATTATCGTCCGATTTTTCAACCATGGTCAAAATACCTGCACGGTTAGGAGCGCTCATTTCGATGTTGACATTCTCAGAATCGAGGTTACTCAGCATTTCCTGAAGAAAGCGTGAGTTGAAGCCGATCTCCATGTCGTCGCCAGCATAGGTGCAGGTGAGACGCTCCTGAGCTTCGTTCGCAAAATCAAGGTCTTCAGCAGAAATGGTGAGTTCACTTCCGCCCATTTTCAGACGCACTTGGTGGGTGGTCTTATTGGCGTAGATGCTTACTCTTTTGATTGAACCCAAAAGGTCGAGACGATCAACAGTGAGTTTGAAGGGGTTTTCGCGTGGGATAACCGCTTCGTAGTTCGGGTATTTTCCTTCTATGAGACGGCACGACAAAGTGACATGGTCGAAGGTGAAAAGGGCGTTCTGATCTGTGTATTCCACGCGCACATCCGTTTTCAAGGAAGAAAGAGAGGTACGGAGCAGGTTGAGTGGCTTGCGGGGCATGATGAAAGAAGCACTTTCGCCACCGACACCTGTCCAACTGTATCTCACTAACTTGTGAGCGTCTGTTCCGACGAAGCGAATGCTGTCTTCGTGAATTTCGAAGAAGACCCCGCTCATCACAGGGCGCATGTCATCATTACCGGCAGCAAAGAGCGTCTTGTTGATAGCGCGGGCTAGAATATCCGAAGTCACCATTAGATTTTTCGGGCCTTCCATGCCTGGCTGCTTCGGGAATTCCTCCCCATTCAGTCCGTTGAGCTTGTACTTACCGTAGTCGGAGGCGATCTCCACACCAAGGGTTTTCATGTCGATGGTGAAGGTGAGGGGCTGCTCGGGCAGACTTTTTAGGGTATCCAGCAGCAGACGTGCAGGAAGAGCGATCATTCCTTCGTCTTTCGCCTCAATGGCCACGCGGGTGGTCATGGAAGTTTCGAGGTCAGAAACGGAAATAGTGAGTTCCTTGTTCCTGATTTCGAACAGGAAATTGTCCAGGATAGGTAAGGTGTTGCTCGAGTTGAGCACGCCGCTGAGCATTTGGAGCTGTTTGAGGAGTGCTGTACTGGTGACGATGAATTTCATAGCTGTATTCTGTAGCGGGCAAATATAAAAGGAGTGAAGTGCCCACGCGAGACTGTGTTATGAACATCCGCAAGTTTTGGATCGGAATCGAAGTTCGACCGGATGAGGGAGAGGAGAATGTGAGAATGGAGGAATTTGCGAGTGAAAGAATGGTGGAATACTGTCAAGTATTTAGGTCAGAACCCTGAAGTTCCAGAACGTCGAGTGAGTTGAGCCCTGAAGGGGCGACATATCTATATCCTCTTCCGCAGGAGAAAAGAATAGACGCTCGCGTTTGCGCATTGAGCCCTGAAGGGGCGACA
>Ga0105049_10002830_pt1 | contig 20534 bp, 24 predicted proteins | sample MAT06_FD_78087 | JGI IMG/M metagenome (GOLD analysis project Ga0105049, IMG submission 78087) | Freshwater microbial communities from Lake Fryxell liftoff mats and glacier meltwater in Antarctica - MAT-06 | ecosystem: Environmental > Aquatic > Freshwater > Ice > Liftoff microbial mat | place...
CGGCGTCTTGCGCACCGAGCTGCGCAAGCGGCGCCGGCATCTGCCGCTGCGCAAGCTGTTCGCCAAGATCCCGACGATCCTGCCGCGCCTGAAGCCGTGCGTCTTGATGAGCCCGATGTCGGTTGCGCAGTACCTCGACCCGAACCTCGCGCTCTTCGACGTGGTGGTCTTCGACGAGGCCTCGCAGATCCCGCCGTGGGACGCGATCGGCGCGCTCGGTCGCGGCCGCCGCGCGGTCATCGTCGGCGACTCAAAGCAGATGCCGCCCACCAGCTTCTTTGGCAAAGCGGACGGCGACGAGGTCGGCGACGGCGACATCGAGGAGATGGAGAGCATCCTCGACGAGTGCGACCGCTCCGGGATCCCGCGCCTCTCGTTGAGGTGGCACTACCGGAGCCGCCACCCGTCGCTCATCCAGTTCTCGAACGCGCGCTACTACGACTCGCAGCTCGTGACGTTTCCGGCCGCCGCCGCCCACGTCGCGTCGCTCGGCGTGCGCTGGCTCGCCGTCGACGGCATCTACGACAAGGGCGGCACGCGCAGTAACCTCATCGAGGCCCAGGCGGTCGTGGTCGAGGTGCTGCGCCGCCTGACCGACCCGACGCTCGCCAAGAAGTCGCTCGGCGTCGTGACCTTCGCGATGCCGCAGCGTGACCTCATCGAGGAGCTGCTCGAGATCGAGCGCAAGAAGAACCCAGCGCTCGAGCGCCACTTCGATCCGAAGCAGTCGCCCGAGCCGGTGTTCCTGAAGAACCTCGAGAACGTCCAGGGCGACGAGCGCGACGTCATCATCTTCTCGATGTCGTACGGCCCCGACAAGCTCGGCAAGGTCGCCCTCAACTTCGGCGCGTTGAACCGCAGTGGCGGCGAGCGGCGCCTGAACGTCGCGGTGACCCGTGCCAGGGAGCAGCTCCTGGTGGTGAGCTCGCTCCGCCCCGAGCACATCGGCGAAGGCCGCACCTCCGCCATAGGCGTCCGGCACCTGCGCGAGTTCCTCGCCTTCGCCCAGCAGAACGGCGAGGTGACGACCGCCGCCGAGGCCGTCCTGCGCGAGGCCGACAGCGCCGGCTGCCTCGGCGCCATCGAGGCGCGCCTCGCCGAACTCGGCTATCGCAGCGACCGCAACATCGGGGCACCGGGCCCGCGCGTGGACCTCGCGGTGCGCGACCCCGACGCGCCCGACGAGTACTTGTTGGGCGTCGTGACGGACTCGCCGGTGTGGGCGCGCTTCCCGTCGATCCGCGACCGCGAGAAGCTCGGCCTCTCCGTGCTCGGTCGCCAAGGCTGGCGCCTGCATCGGCTGTGGTCGCTCGACTGGTGGCACGACCCCGAGCGTGAGCTCGCGGCCATCGTCGACAAGGTGATCCTCGCGCGTGAAGCGGCGCGGGTCGACCGCGAGGCGGCCTCGGACGAGCCCGCCGCCGATGCGGTCACCCCCGCACCCGCGCCCGCACCCGCGCCCACGCCCGCAACCACGCCCACCGCCGCCGTATCGCCTTCGGCTGCCGTTGCCGGCGCACCCACGCCCGACCCGACCGCATGGCTCCAGTCCGACTCGGTGCCGTGGCGCGCGACACCGTACATTCGCCTGCCGGCTGTCTTTCTTGGCGCGGAGCAGCCCGCCGACGACTGGCGCCACAGCCGCTGGGTCGCCGAGCGCCTGGTCGAGGTGGTCGCGGCTGTAGGCCCCATCCTGAAGGACGACGCCATCCGCCGCGCCTACGACGCCTGGAACGTGCCGCGCGTTGGCAGCAAGATGCGTGAGGCGGTCATCGCCCAGCTTGCCGTCGTGCCCGCCGATCGCCGTCCACGCCTCATCGACGATGTCTTTTGGCCGGCCCAGCTCGATGCCGCCGCGTGGACGCTGTTCCGCGTGTCGCGCCCGGATGACCCCGACATCCGCGCCGCCGAGGCGATCCCGCTCGCCGAGATCAAAAACGCCGTGCTGGCGGTGCTGGCGCGCGCGCTGGCGATCGACGAGGATCAGCTCGTGGGACAGCTCATGCAGATCTTCGGAATCACGCGGCGCGGCGCCAAGGTCAGCGACCAGTTCAAGGACGGCATCCGCGTCGCCATCCGCACCGGCCGCGCCGCCCAGGACGGCGGCAAGATCCGCTTCGTCGACGTTCAATGACCCAGCCGTTCGACACCCCCTCCGACGCCCACCTCGACCTCGCGCTGACGGCCCAGATAGCGGTCGCCCACGCGGGCGAGACGTCGCCCGACGACCCGCGGCTTGGCGGGTAGCAGACCGATCTCGCGAGCGAGCTCGGCGGCATCGATCTGTTCAAGCGCCTCTATCCGACGTCGTGGCGCTGGGCGGTCGTACGCGCCTTACGCGCCGCCTTACGCGCCGCCGATGCGGTCGCCCGCAAGAGGTCCGCCGACCTCGACCTCCGTCTGGTCCCTCTTCCATCTCGGGGCCATACTCGAAGTGCCGCTCTGTGGCCGTTGCCCGAGCCGCAGTGGAAGCCCAACGCCGCTACCGCAAGTCGAAGGGTGCCAGTGTCGAGGCGCGTGGGCCACGCTTCGCTGCCCCCGCAGTCTTCCGCCTCCTCGACCCCGGCCTCTGGACCAACGCGCCCCAGACCTGCTGGGACCTCGAGCTCGAGCGCAGCGAAGAACAAGGCCAGGAATTCCGCCTCGAATCCCCCGACGAACCCACCGCCCGCGCCACGTTCGAGCACGCTCATCCCAACCTGGTGACCGAACGCCGTCGCATGGTCGCCAACCTCACCCGACCCGCCGAGCTCGACCTCGACGAACCCGACCACCCCGACGCCCCCGACCCTGACGAAGACAGCAACGACGAGTGACCTTCCGACGTCCTCCCAATGGGGGCCGCCGACCTCACTCTGGTGGGCATAACACTATGAATGCTAAGTGCATTGACGGCTGTGGCCGCGTAACATAAAACTGAATAAGTAAAGGCCGGAGCCGCCATGGAGTGGGGTTTCTACGGGAGGTCGGAAGAGCTCGAGCGGCTGCGCGCAATCCTCGCGCGGCGGCGGTGGTTCTTCGCGCGCATCACGGGGCGGCGGCGCATCGGCAAGACGGCGCTGGCTCCGACCTCGTCGCCTGGACGCTGGTCGGCATCAACGGCAAGGGCGGCGCGCCTTATGGGACGTGCGTGCTGAGCGGTGCGATCGGCGACGACGGTCGCTTCCTGGTGGTGCATCACAAGGCCACCCGCCCCGGGCTCGTCGCGGCCGCGGACGTGGTCACCGACTGCGATTTCCAGAACGGGGCCGACACCGTGCTGCTGGTCGATCCGAACGGGCAGGTGCGCGACGCGCTCGCTTACGGCGTCTTTGCCGCGGGCGACATCGCCGCCGGCGAAGGCCCACCGCACCCGGGCCCGCAGGCCAACAGCGGCCAGGCGCTCGCACGCGCCGCCGCGGGCGTCGACACGAACGACAACCTCTCGGACTGGGTCGTCGTCGCGCCTTCGTTCTGACGCCGCGTTATTGTCGATCGATGACGCCGACCCGCGTGCGCGCAAACGGGGGCAGGCCATCCGGCGACCATGAGGTGCGGCGCGGCGCGTACGCCGGGGTCGTCGTCGAGCGTGCCGCACGGGATCGCTGGTCCGACTTGCTGCGAGCTGCTACTGAGCGCCCGGCGCGGGCACCATCAGATAGAAGTAGTCCTCGGCCAGCACGGGGATGCCGTCGGCGTCCACCGGCATCTCGTCGTCGTTGGCCAGGGATGTGTGGAAGTGGTCGGGGTCCCTGCGGGGGGGCAGGTCGGTGAGGAGCTGGTGGGAGCAGTCGTGGGGCGGGGCGTTCTCGCCCGCGTTGGAGAAGTCGCCGAAGGCGGGCAGCCCGTAGGCGGCGTACACGAGCGCCTTGCCTTCGAGGTTGTCCTCCACGTGCAGCATTCCGAACGTGCGCTCGGCGGGGGTCATGCGCGGGGCTTTGCACCAGTCGGCCGCCGTGGGCAGGCCGTCGGGGCCGATGAGGCTGTCGCCGCCCGATGAAAGGAAGACGAGGCGGGCGAGCAGGTGGTCCTTGCCCAGGTAGCCCGAGTGGCCGGACCCCTGAGAGAAGCCGGTGAGCACGATGTTGGCCCAGACCAACTCGTCGTCGGCGTCGAGGTAGGCCTCCCAGCCTTCCTGGGGAAACACAGTGGCGAGGTGGGTGATGAGGCGCTTCAGGCGGCCGACGATGGATTCGGGCTCGCCGACCTCGATGCCGTCAACGCCCGGAATTCCATAGATTTTTTCTTCGTGCTCGGCCACGAAACAGAGGTTCTGATCGGGGGCGCCGTCGCAGAGGGACGCGCCGCTGGGCTCGTTGGGGTAGGCCAGGCCGATGACCCGGTAGCCGGCCTGGGCGGCGATTCGATAGATATTGGTGTTCTGCTGGGGGGCACCCTCGGAACCACCCAGCATGACAAAGAGTTCGGGTCGCAGGGGGATGCCGCGCGGGTAGACCACAAAGTGCTCTTTGCCGGGGAACAGGGCGGTGGCGGGGTCGATGGCAGACGGTTGAAAGCGCCGCTGGTCGGCCTCGGGGCGGGCGACGAACTGGGGCACGGTATAGGATCCGCAGCCGCCGGCATCGGCATCCGCGGGCGTGGCGTCGGGCGTGGTGCCATCGGGCGGAGTGGCGTCGGGTGTGGTGCCATCGGGCGGGGTGGCGTCGGCGGGTGCGGCGTCAGCGGGTGCGGCGTCAGCGGGTGCGGCGTCGGCGGGTGCGGTGTCAGCGGTTTCGATGTCGGCTCGGGCGTCGACGCGGGCATCCTTTCCCTTCGAATCGCAGCCGGAGCCGACGACGAACAGCAGACACATTGTGATCTTCATGAGGTGACCTTCTTCGATCCAGCGATTGCGGTAAAGCCTCACCGGCACTTTCGCCGGAATAGAGCAAGAAGGGTTCATCTGGCTTTTGCGTGGGTAAGGTTGCTGGCGTAGCCTGGCACCCTTTGTACGACACACCCGGGAGCTCCCGTGACCAACCACTCCCAGATGATGCAATCGGCCGTGGCGCTGAAGACAAGGCGACGTCTCATGCGCCGCAGGACCCGAGCGCCTTCCTGATCGCTGGGGAGTCGCTCGCGGGTGTCGTTGCAGACCGAGCTCGACGTGCCAGCGACCGGAACCTCGAGCAAAGAACTCGTGGTCGCGCTCGCCAAGCTGCAGACCGACAAGGGACTCAGGACCGCTAATGGCGTCCTGTCGAAGTCGACGCGAGCCTGGCTGGTTGGGCTTTTTCCAAAGCTCGCCGAGATCCCTCAGGAGCCCAGGGCCGCGGGTCTCAGGCAGGGCAACGTCGCCGCCAAAGCCGAAGCTCCCGAGGACGAAGCCATCCGTCGCCTGCACCTCGGCTCGGGCTATCAAGGCTTCGTCGCGGGCTTCAAGTCGATGAGCTTCTTAGGGCAAGGCGTGGTCGGCCATCCGGAGTTCCTCGGCCGCCTTGCCAACGCCCAGAACTACCTGGCGTCGAAGTTCCCTGGCAAGAGCGACGGCGAGATCGGCGTCGAGCTGGGCGTCATCCGGACCTCGCATTTCCGCACGTCGACCAAGACCAAAGACAACATGTATCACGGGCTCGGCTTTGCCCTCGATATCAACCCAGTCCAGAACAACTGGAACTTCGGCAACCGGGGCCGAGGCGTGAAGCTGTCCGACGTCATGAAACACGTCGGCGACCTCTTTGGCGAAGGCATGATCCGCGGTGCCGGCGACATGTCCAAGAATGCCAAGAACGGCACCACCGAGGAGCTCTCACGTCCGACTGGCCGGGGATCGACTTGCAGTCGTAGCCTCGGGGCAGTTCGTGTCGCACGCGCGCGCGCCGCGCCGAGGTCCACCTTGATACCCGGCACGATGCCGGACTCGACGAGGGCCGCGACGAAGCTGGTGCCGTCCTTCGTTCGCTGGCGGATCGTCTCGTCGTACAGGATGGCGCCACCGATGGATTCCCCCAACCGCGGTGTCGTGATGATAAGCTCGCGATACTCGCGCCGGCTTTCGGGGGTCTTCGGGATGCCCCAACGTGCAAACCGCTTGTTGCAGGTCCCGTTGCTCTCATCCATGGCGAGCAGGCCCTTGTCATCCGCGAATAGCGCCTTCGCCGTGTCAACCATGCTATCGATACCCGCGCTGTTATTGTCGGCCATGAGGGTCACTCCAGTGGATGCGTCATTGCGGCTGAGGCGCCGCGAGCGCCTCGTAGCCCGAGATCACATCGAAGAGCTCTTCGTCGATGGCGTCCTGGCGCAACCGGTGAAATGTTGCACGGTCGCTCTCGAGCAGCTCGTCGATGTTCTTGTCGGCGCGTTCCATCGCTGCGAGGCGGCTGGCGTTCTCGCTGGCGAGTGACTCGGCGCAGGCGCGAAAGAGCGAGATGAAGACATATTCGCCGATCAGCGCGCGCAGCGTCGTGCTCTCAGCGCCCATGACCGCGGGCAGGTTCTTGTTGGGCCAGCCGACAGCGGCGCGATCCGCCCACCATTGCGCGTCGAGCGGCAGCAGCCGCTGCGCGACCGGCTCGTAGAGCGTCTGCGACAGCGGCCGATTGTGGAACACGTAGAAGCGCGCGTCGCCCCCTCTTCGCAACGCGTCGCTCTCGACCTGGATCTGCCCCACCAGGGGTGCAATCGCCTGCACGCTGGAAGGCACCTCCAGCGCGGTCTGCAACGCCAGCCCCGCCTCCGCGAGCCGTGCGCGCACTCGCCCCCCTACAGCCCAGACCTGCGCCTTGCCCGGCAGCGCTGCGAGTGTCGCACACGCGTGATCGGCCAGCACCTGATTGAACTGGCCGACCAGGCCCTGGTCGGAGCCGAATACCACCGCGCCGATGACGCTTGCATCGCCGGGGCCTGGCGCGACGCGTCTCGGCGCGACCCCAATTGGCGCGACCGGGCTCTCGCGAAGGCAGGCGCCCAGGCCGAGGTCGACTGTATTTGCGTAGTCCGCGAGCGCGCGCACCGCCGTCTCGTATTGTGCGATGCGCGAGCCGGCGATGGCATTCATCGCGCGCACCACGGATTGGAGATCGGCCCCGCTCTTGATGCGCCTCAGCAAGCTGGCGGTGGTGTCACTCATGCAACCTTTTCGGGCGCCGGCGTGACAAAGCTCGCCAGCGCGTTCTGCGCGAGCTCGACAATCACCGCGCGATCGTTGTCTCGCAGCGGGGCGTCGCTGTCGAAGCGCTCCCGCAGCTCGCTCGGAAGGTGTTCCGACGCCTCGGACACCGCGCGCTGGGCGTCTCGCATACGATCGAGGGGAACGGGGTCGAAGAGCTCCGAGGTCAACGCGGTGAGGACCGCGATCTGCCCGGACACGGCCAGCGGCGAGGACTCTTCTTGCCCGAGGCAGGCGCGGATGCGTCGACCATGCTCGATGAGCTTTCGGTTGGCGTCATCGAGATGGGCGCCAAAACGCGAGAATGTCTCGAGCTCTTTGAACTGTGCGTACGCGAGCTTGAGGTCGCCGGCGACCGCTCGATAGGTGGGGCGCTGGGCCTTGCCGCCGACGCGCGAGACGGACAAGCCGACGTCTACTGCGGGCAACACGCCCAATTCGAACAGCGTCGGTGAGAGGTAGATCTGTCCGTCGGTGATCGAGATCAGATTGGTCGGGATATAGGCGGAGATGTTCTGTGCCTCGGTCTCGATGATCGGCAGCGCTGTGAGCGAGCCGCCGCCGCGCTCCTTGCTCAGGTGCGTCGCCCGCTCGAGGAGGCGCGAGTGGATATAGAAGATGTCGCCGGGGAAGGCCTCGCGACCCGGCGGGCGACGCAAGAGCAGCGAGAGCTCGCGATAGGCGCGGGCATGTTGGGTGAGGTCGTCGTATACGATGAGTACGTCGCGACCTGCCTCCATGAAGTACTCGGCGATGCTCGTCGCCGCGTAGGGGGCGACATAGGCGAGGCCCGGCGGGTCGTTGCCCTCGGTCACGACGACGACGGTGTACTCCATCGCGCCCTTGTCCCGCAGGACCGCGACGGCCTTCGCCACGGCCGAAGCGCGCTGGCCGATGGCGCAATAGACACACACCACGTCTTTGCCGCGCTGGTTGACGATCGTGTCGAGCGCGATGGCGGTCTTGCCGGTCTGTCGATCGCCCAGGATCAGCTCGCGCTGGCCGCGGCCTATCGGGATGAGCGCGTCGATGACCTTGAGACCTGTGAGGAGCGGCGTGCTGACCGGCGCACGATCCATGATGGCCGGCGCGGGTCGCTCGGTCGGCAGGCGCTCGGTGGTGCTCACCGGCCCGTGGCCATCGAGCGGCCGCCCGAGCGGGTCGATGACACGCCCCAGCAATGCGTCGCCCACGGCGACATCCATGACCCGATACGTGCGCTCGACCTCGGCGCCAACCGCGAGGCGCGAGTGCTCACCGAGCAGCACGACGCCGATCTCGTCTTCGTCCAGATTGAACGCGATGCCGAGCTCGCCACCGGGAAACGCGACGAGCTCCTCGAAGCCTACGTTGGGCAGGCCGAGCACCTTGGCGATCCCCGTGGAGACACTCGCGATGGTCCCGATCTCGCGCGGGCTGAGCTTCGGCACGTGGCCTGCCCGCACATCGCTGATGCTTGCAAAGGTGCGGTCGAAGAGGCGCTGGAGGTCGGGTTCTTGGCTCACGCTGCGCTCGCGACGGGTGCGCCTTCGGCGCCGTCAGTGACCTTGACCGGGGGGTCGGACGCGACCTTCTCCTGCTCGGCTATGAGCGCCGCGACGCCCTTTTGGAGTGCGCCGAGATAGTCGGCAATGCTCCACGCAATCTTGCGACCATTGGTGGTGAGCTCGATCCCGCTGACCACCTCCGGCGACGTCTCGAATCGAAGGGGCACGTCGGCCGAGAACGTCTCGTTGATCGCCCGCTGGATCTCCGCGCGTTGCGCCTCAGGCAAATCGAACGCGCTGCGCACCACCACCGGCTCGGTCGCATGCGCGATAGAATCGGCGAGCCCCTGCTTCTCCTCGCCGTCGACTTCGCGCAGGCGGCGCGTGAAAACGTCGCTCATGCGCTCCTCCAGGTTCGCTGTGGCGAGGTCCGTCAGCGCCTTGCGAGCGATCGCGAAGACCTCGTCCTGGGCGCGCCGTGCGATGGCCGGATAGAGCTTGGCAGCGTCGCTCTTCAGCTTGTCGGCGCGCTTCGCGCTCAGGTCGGCGGCCGCCGTGCGCGCTGCTTCGAGGAGCCGGTGGCCCTCGGCCTTCGCCTCCTCACTGGCTTTTTGCAAGAGCGCCGCGCGTTGTTGCTCGAAGTCGTCGTTCTTCTTCGCGAGGTCCTGGCGCTCGGTCTGCGCGTCGGCTTTCGCTTTGTCGGCTGACGCGAGCTCGGCCGCGATGCGCTTCTCGCGCTCGTCGATGGCGTGGCGGATGGGCTTATAGAGAAAGCGCCTCATCAGCCAGACCAGCACGAGGAAATTGAGTGCCTGCGCCCCGACGGTGAACCAATCGATCAACATGATCTTATTTCCCTGCGGTCGTTTCGATCACGTGGCTCCAGAAGGGATTGGCGAAGATCAGGATCATCGAGACCACGAAGCAATAGATGGCCGTCGACTCGACCATCGCCAGGCCGACGAACAGGGTCCGCGTGATGGTCGGGGACGCGTCTGGTTGTTGGGCCAACGCGGTCAGCGCGGACGCGACCGCCCTCCCTTCGGCGAGCGCGGGGCCCATCGTCCCGAAACCGGTCGTGATGCCGGCGACGATGATCGATGTCACCGCGATGAGTGTCATGCTGTCCATAGTGGTCTGTCCTCGTGGGTTTGTGGATGGATGGTTGGTGCGCGACTCACGTCGCCGGGTCCGCTTCGGTCTTGGGCTTGTGGGCCTTCGTAGCGGCGGCGATATAGACCGTCGCGAGGATGGCGAAGATGTAAGCCTGCACCATGCCGGTGAGCAGGCCGAGCAACGTCATGATGATCGGAAAGATGAAGGGCGTGATGGTGACCAGGATCGCGATGATCATGGCACCACTCATCATGTTGCCGAAGAGTCGCACGGCCAGGGCCAGCGTGCGCGAGACCTCGCTGATGATGTTGAAGGGCAGCATGATGAAGGTCGGCTTTATGTACGACTTCAGGTAGCCGCCCACGCCCTGGTTCATGATGCCGAAGACCGGCACCGCCACGAACACACACAAGGCGAGCGCCACCGTGGTCGAGAGCGAGGCAGTCGGCGGTTCGTAGCCCGGGATGATGGTGAACAGGGCGGCCGTCGCGACGAACAGGAACAGCGTGCCGATGAAGGCGAGGTATTTGTCCGGATTGGGCAGGCCGACTTCGCCGATTTGCTTGGTGATGCCGAGGACCACGATCTCCAGTGCGTTCTGCCAAGGGGAGCGCTCGAGATCGGTCGAGAGCCGGCGCGTGACCAGCTTGGCGCCGACAACCAGGACGAGCATCACCCCCCAGGTGAACACGATCGTGGCGTTGAGCTTGAAGAAGCCGAGCTGCCAATAGATTGTCTCGTCAGGGGTGAGGCTCATGCGAGACCCCGGGCTCCTGAGGGATCGCGGGCGCCAGCCGACGGCGGCTGTCCACCCGCGGTCGGGTGAGCCACGTCGTGACGACGCGGGCGACGAGAAATCCGAACAGACACAGTAGGAGCCGCTGCCAATGGCCGTCGGAAACCAGATAGAAGCCAGTCAGCGCGAGGCCCATGCGCACCAGCAGGCTGCCTGTGAACCACAGCGCCGGCCGGCGCGAGGTGATCCCCTTTTTCAGGGTCCACCAGAGGCCACCAAAGAAGACCATTCCGAGGCCAACCCCCGCTAACGACGCCAGCACCAGCCACATCGCTTCACTCATGGTCTTCGTCCTTGTCGTGCATGGCCTTGTCCTCCTTGGCGACCCAATGCCAGGCATTGAGACAGCCGAGCGCGAGCCCCGCGAAGAGCAGCGCGATGGTCCACGAGTGGCTGCCGGTTCCGCGATGGTCCAACCAGAGCCCGAGCGCCGCGCCGAGCAGCGTGGGCACGACGACCGACCAGCCGATGAGGCCCATCATGCCGAGGCCGAGCCAGACGCCATGTGATGGTGCGCCGCGCGCCGCGAGCTTGCGCTTCGCCTTCGCGCTGATCTGTTGCGCGAGACTGGAGTCCTTCGGTGGTGGCGGTGGCTCACTCACGTCGAAAGCTCGCGAAGCGGCGCAAAAAGCCAACCTCCAGGTGGTGCATGACCGTGCGCACTACCTGCTCTTGTTCGCTGAGCTCTAGAAACTCGCGCTCGACCAGCGCGCGCAGCTCTCCGAGGTCGGCGCCGCGGACCGCGCGGCGAACGGAGACGAGCACCGCCGGGCCGGTCTTGACCAGCACGCCCTGGTCGACAGCGAGGAAGACCTCGCCGTCGGCGTCGCTCTCGAAGGTCATGATCCCGGGTGCGAGCGCCGCGATGCAGTCGCGTCGATGCGGCAGCAGGCCGAACGAGCCGTCGGGTGTGTCGGCGACGATGCGCGACACGTCGCCGATGTCTTCGAGGACCTGGAACGGGAGGAGCACCTTCAGTGACATGCGCGCCGCGGTCACGGTTGGGCTCCCTTGGGTTTTTTCTTCGCCTCGCCGATCGCGCCAATCATATAAAACGCGCTCTCCGGGTAGTCATCGAGTTCGTCTCGCAATATCTGCTCGCAGCCGTCCAATGCATCCGCAAGCGTGACGAACACGCCCTTCAAATTCGTGAACTGCTCGGTCGTAAAGAACGGCTGAGTGAGGAAGCGCTCCAAGCGACGGGCGCGCGCGACGACCTTGCGATCTTCTGGCGAGAGCTGCTCCAGCCCGAGCATCGCGATCATGTCTTTGAGCTCCGCGTACTGCGCCAGTGTCTGCCGGATCTCTTGCGCGAGCTTATAGTGCCGCTCCCCGACGATGCCGGCCGTCGTCATCTTGGAGTTCGACTGCAGTGGGTCAATCGACGGGTAGAGCCCCTCGCTGGCGCGCTTGCGCGAAAGTACGATGGAGGCGGAGAGGTGCGAGAACGTGTGCACGGCGGCCGGGTCGGTGAAGTCATCGGCCGGTACATAGACTGCTTGGATCGACGTGATAGCGCCCGCATCGGTGTTGGCGATGCGCTCCTCCAGCTTCGATAGCTCGGTGCCCATCGTCGGCTGATAGCCGAGCCGGGAGGGCATCTGCCCCATCAAACCCGACACCTCTGAGCCCGCCTGGATGAAGCGGAAGATATTGTCGATCAAGAGCAGCACGTCGCGATGCTCTTCGTCGCGGAAGTATTCGGCCATCGTCAGCGCGGCGTGCCCCACGCGGAAGCGGCTCCCGGGCGGCTCGTTCATCTGTCCAAACACCATCACCATATTTGGCAGCACGCCCGCTTCCTGCATCTCGCGATGGAGCTCTTCGCCTTCGCGGCAGCGCTCGCCGATGCCGCAGAAGATGCTGACGCCCTTCTGGTTGGCGACCATGTTGTGGATTATCTCGGTCAGCAGCACGGTCTTGCCGACGCCGGCCCCGCCGAAGAGGCCCGCCTTGCCGCCCGTCTCGAGCGGCATGAGCACGTCGATGACCTTGATGCCGGTCTCGAAGATCTCGGACCTGGTCGAGCGTCGAGCGAATGGCGGCGGCGCGCGATGCACGGAATGCCACTGCACATCGGAGAGCGCCGGCCCGCGGTCGATGGTGTTGCCGAAGACGTCGAACATCCGGGCAAGAATGGCGGGTCCGACCGGTGCCCGCAGCGGCCCTCCAGTGTCCTCGACTCTCATCCCGCGCGCCAGTCCTTGTGTAGGGGTGAGTGCTATCCCGCGAACGTGTCGCGCGTCACGCTGTGCCAGCACCTCGATGACGATGTGGCCGCGATCCCCGGTTCGCAAGAGCGTGTGGATGGGCGGCAGCTGCGTGTCGAACCTCACGTCCACGACGCTGCCGCGCACGGCCGCGACGATGCCGAGATTGGGCGTTGTGGCGGTGCCTTCGCCGACCGCTGTGAGGGTCGTCGGGTCGTGCGTTGCTATCGCGCCTGCCGCCGGAGGCGACGCGGTCATGACGCGATCATGCGGTTGTCGAGGTAGGCCGGTGCAAAGCGGAACGCGACGTCTGGAGTCGGACGCAACAGCGCCTCGTCCTTATGGTGGTAGTGCAGTCGCGACAGGATGTCCTTTATCACCGCGAGGCGCGCTGAGCGCTTGTCGTCGGCGCGCACGACCGTCCATGGGACGATGGCGTCGTTCGTGCGCGACAACATGTCGTTGCGGGCGCGACTGTAGTCATCCCACTTGTCGAGCGCCTGGTCGTCGATTGGGCTCACCTTCCAGCGCTTCAGCACGTCGTCGTGGCGGGCTTCGAGCCGCTGCTTCTGCTCGTGCTTGCTGATGTCGAGGTAGTACTTGAATAGCTTGATGCCCGAGCGCACGAGCATGTGCTCGAAGCTCGGCACGGTCTCGATGAAATCTTCGTATTGGGCGTCGCTGCAAAAGCCCATGACCCGCTCGACGCCGGCGCGGTTGTACCAGCTGCGGTTGAACAGCACGAACTCGCCAGCGACCGGCAGGTGCGGCACGTAACGTTGGAAGTACCATGCACCGAGATCGCGATCCGAAGGCTTGCCGAGCGCCACGACGCGCGTCTCGCGCGGGCTCAGGTGCTTGACGATGCGCTTGATCACGCCGTCCTTGCCCGCGCTGTCGCGTCCCTCGAAGAGCACGAGGATCCGGTCGTCGTGCTTGATGAAGTGTCGCTGAAGCTTCACGAGCTCGATCCGGAGCAGGTGGAGCGTGGCTTTGTAGTCGTCGTGCGAGGGGCCCTCGACTTGGGGAACGGGCGGCTTCTTGCTCATGACGACTCACTCCTGCGCTGCTCTGCGCAGCGACCGCGCTAGGCAGTGCAAGCCACGTTCCGGGCCGCAGCCGATCTCGGGAGCCGCGATGCCACTGGCACCGAGCGGTTGGTTGCACGCTCCGGCGCGCCCGCCGCCAGGTGAGACGGTTCGCCTCGATCTGGGTGAGCTGGGTGCGTCGTGTCGTCGCGATCCCGCAGCGCCGGGTCTCAACCGCGAACGTTCGCGCGGTGTTCGCGCTCGCTCACTTTCGCGAACCTGTCTCGTCGAGCGCCTTGGGCATGAAAATTGCGTTGAACAGGGGCTGGCGGGCCGTGCTCTCGGGTGTCGACGAGGCCCAGCGTGCGAAGCCAGCAACCACCACAACCTCACGAAAGGACGCTGACCATGGATGACTCGACATCCGCGACGAGGGACCCGATCTGCGGCATGACCGTGGACCCCAAGACCGCTCTCCATGCCGAACGCGACGGATCGGATTTCTACTTTTGCAGCGACCACTTCCTCGAGAAGTTTCGCTCCGCGCCAGTCGGGACCAAACCAGAAGGCAAGCAGGGAGGCTGCTGCGGATAGGACTCTGGAGGCCTCGCACCGTTCGAGGCCCGCGGCCGATTGCGCATTTGTAGTGGCTTCGAGGTGCGAACAATGCCGCCCGCCAGCCACCACGCCCCCCAGACGCGCCGCCGTACATTGCATGTAGCATTGGCCTGTCAATTAAGTGAGGTGGATCATGGCGGAGAACGAGCCCGAAACGACACCGGTGGAGTCGGACCTCCAGTCCCATGCCGCGGCGGCCCCGGCGCCGAAGCCGAAGCCCAGGACGAGGCGCGAGCGTCGCACCGGACACGACGCCGCCTCGGCCGCTGGCAAAGCGCTTCGTAGCGGCGAGACGATCCCTTCAGCCAAGTCCGCGGCGGGGAGCGCTCTCGCTCAGTCCGGTCGCAAGGCGAGCACCGGGAAGCGCGCGGCGAGCGCCGCAGGCCGTGCCCTCGCGAAGGCGAGGACCGGCCCCGCAGGGCGTACGGCAGCGGCGAGCGCGCTGGCCCAGACCCCAGCCAAAAAAGCCGCGCCAAATAAGGCGAGCGCGCAGAAGGCCGCGCAGAAAGCGGCGCCGAAGCAGGCTGCCCCAAAGAAGGCAGCGCCCAACTAGTAGCGTCGGAGCCCGTTGAGCCGCAAGGGATTGCCGGTGTTCTGCAGGAACAGTGCGACGCCGGCCCAGCAAGGCCCAGACCACTGTCTGGGCCTCTTGCGTCTTGTTCAGCCACAGGATCTGGAGCGCGGCGAGAGGCAGCGGCCAGCCGACCATCAGCGCGGCGAACACGGTCAGGAGCTCCGCTAGATTGCACGAGAATAGGTAGCGGATGAAGCGCAGGATGTTCGCATAGATGATGCGCCCCTGCTCCACTGCCCGGACAATCGTGGCGAAGTTGTCGTCGACGATGACCATGTGGGCCGTCTCCTTGACGACCTCCGTCCCTTTGATCCCCATTGCGATGCCGATGTCGGCCTTCTTCAATGCCGGCGCGTCGTTGACGCCGTCGCCGGTCATGGCCACGACCTGCCCCTGCGCTTGGAGCGCCTCGACGATCTGGAGCTTGTGTTTGGGCGACACGCGCGCAAAGACCGCGGCCCCCTTCACGGCCGCCTGCCACCCCGCTGCGTCGAGATCGGCCAGCTCACGCGCGTTCACGATCCGCAGCGGCTGACCGTCCAGATCGCGGTCGATGCCGAGCTGGCGGGCGATCTCGGCCGCGGTGATCTCCTGGTCGCCAGTGATCATCACGGAACGTATGCCCGCCGCACGACACGTCGCGATCGCGGCGATCGCCTCCTCGCGGAGCGGATCCGTCATTGCGACCAGGCCGACGAACACCAGCTGGTCCGTGGCGTCGTCGTCATCCCCGCCCGCGCCCTCGGGCAGGTCTCGATAGGCCAAGGCGAGGGCGCGCAGCGCGGCCCCGGCGAGGCCCTGATTCAGCGCGCTCCAGCGCGCGCGATCGTCCGGCGTCAGCGGCGCCACACCCCCGGCGCGGACCTGTGAGGAGCTCGCCGCGAGCAACGTGGCTGGCGCCCCTTTGACGAACATGACCAGCCCGCCCTCAGGCGTCTGGTGCACGGTCGCCATGCGCTTCGTCGCACTGTCGAAGGGTTGCTCGCGGACGCGCGGGAACTCGGCCTCGAGGGTGTCCTCGCTGAAGCCCGCCTTCTCTGCCGCCACGATCAACGCCGCCTCGGTGGGATCACCGAGCACCGCGTCCTCGCCGCCATCGCGGTGGGTGCCGACTGGTGAGTAGCCGGCGCCGCTGACGTCGACCCGTCGCGCGTCCAGGACGAACGCCGACACCGTCATCTCGTTGCGCGTCAGCGTGCCCGTCTTGTCGGTACAGATGACCGTCGTGGATCCGAGCGTCTCGACCGCCGGCAGGCGCCGGACCAACGCGCCCATGCGGGACATGCGCTGCATTCCGATCGCGAGCGTCATCGTGGCGACTGCGGGGAGCCCCTCCGGCACCGCGGCGATCGCGAGCGAGATGCCCACCTCGAGCATGAAGAGCAAGCTGTGACCGCGAAGCCAGCCCGCGACGACGATGACCGCGCAGAGCGCCAGCACGATCACGAGCAAGAGCCGCCCGAGGCCGGCCAGCTTCTTCTCGAGGGGCGTGTCGTCATTGTTGGCCGCGTCGATGAGGGCCCCAATCTTCCCCATCTCAGTCGCGGCGCCGGTCGCCGTCACCAGCAGCTGGCCATCGTCGTGCCCATGAACGCCAGGTTGAGCCGGTCCGCGAGCGCCGCCTCCGCGCCCGCGATCGGCTCTGTCGACTTCGTGACCGCCTGCGACTCCCCGGTGAGCGCAGCCTCCTCGATCTGCAGGCGCACGCTCTCGATGATCCGCCCGTCCGCAGGGACACGCGCGCCCGCTTCTAGGACGACCAGATCCCCCGGCACCAGCTCCACCGCGGGCAGCTCGCGCTCCACGCCGTCGCGGACGACGCGACCGATCCGCACCGATTGCTTCTTGAGCGCCGTCAGCGTCCGCTGCGCTTTCAACTCGGTGAGGAAGCCGATCGCCGTATTCAGGGCGACGACGACCAGGATCGCGGCGCCCTCGAGCGGCTCGCCGTGGCGAAGGCGATCCCGGCGGCCACTACGAGCAGCAACACGAGCAGGCTCTTGAGCTGATTGAGGAGGATGGCCAGCGGCGTGCGGCCGGGTGCCTGCTCCAGCCGATTGGCGCCGAAATGCGTGAGGCGCTGCGCGGCCTCATCGCTCGTCAAGCCCGACGTCCCGTCGGAGCGCAGCCGCCGCGCGACGACCTCGGCGTCCAGCGTGTGCCACGCCTCCGACATCTGGAGCTCATTCTTCGTGGGCATCTGGGAGACTCCGGACGCGCCGCGGATCCGGGCTACCCCTGCGCGCGGAGCTTCTCCAGGGTGCTATGGAGGGAGCTCTTCATCTTGTCCGCCGCGCCGGCCACCGCCTGGTGGACAGTCGGCGCCTCGCACGTCACCGCGGTCGGCTGCCGCCCCTCGAGGCGGACCTCGATCATACAGCGCTTGTCGTGCTGGCCGCTCTTGTCGGCGTTCTCGTCGCTGAGATGGACCTCCACGCGCGTGATGTGCTGGCTGAAGTGGCTCAGCGACTTGGTGATCGTCGCCTCCACATGGGCCGCGAGCGCTTCGCGTCCTTCAATATTGTGATCAGTGTTGACTTGAATCTGCATGGGGTTTCGTTCCTTTTGGGGTTGGGTCCGCCGAATCAATAGACCCGAGCTACGCTGGCCTCATCTTGTTGAACTCGGCGCCGGCGCCCCGCTCGTTTCACGCTCGCGGGTGGCACCGATGAGACATCGTGGGCGGACCTCGCCAGCTGCGAGAATCGCGCCAATCAACCGCGCACGGACTTGCCGGAATGGACTGTCCGGTGGCCGTGCAGCGCGAGCGGCGATTGAACCAGGTTGACGCGGAGACATGCCCCACGTGAGGCGCAGTGCCTCGCTACGAAGTGCTCTGAACATAGCTCGAGCTGGCCGTCAGCCGATTTGGCGCGTGTCTTGCCCACACCTTTCGTGACCCCACGTTCGACATGGGAAGCGGCAGTCGCACGAGGCTGACAACCCGCATACGAGTGCGCGCGTGCATAGAGACCGCGCACCCAACCTGAGGAGTTCCTGAAATGGCAGAGATACCCGTTACTCGCGAGCCCAAGCGCGCCTTCCCCTGGTGGCTCGTCGTGCTGCTGCTGGCCGGCGTGGGCGTGGCCCTCTACTTCCTGGTCTTCAAAAAGGACGAGCCCGCGCGCATGGCGGTCGCGACCTCCACCGATGCGAGCATCGGGCCCGCACCTGTCATGCCCCCGAGCGCCACCGATGCCGGCGCCGCCCCGTCGCTCGTGGTCATACCCCCGAGCGACACCGTGGGCGGCACCACCCCCAGCACGGTGGCAGGTGACAACGGCGAGGTACTCAACGACCTCGTGCTGATCTATGGGGCGGTCGACCGCACGACCTATGCCGACCGCCGCTTCGAAATCCCCGACGTCACCGTCGGGCGCATGATCAGCGACCGCGTCTTCACGGTGGGGACGGGCGACGGCGAGATGTACGTGATGCTCGACGAGGCGCTCGACCGCGGGTCGGCCGAGGCCGCGATTCAGATCAAGCCCGGGCAAAAGCTGTCACTCGTCGGCAAGATCGCGCGTGCCCCCAACGCCGAGACCGCCGATGAGCGCATGCGCGGGCTCTCGGCCGAGGACGCGACGGCCATGCGCAAACAGGGTGTCTATCTTCAGATTACTCGTATCGGAGGCGCGAAATGACCGCTCATAATCATCCTTTGGACATGAACGACCTCGAGCGCCGGTCGGATCGACACGCGCTCTCGGACCTCGACGAGTACCGCCTCGTCGACGAGGATCAGGACATTCGCGGCTGGAAGCTCATGGACCGCGCGGGCAACGAGCTCGGCAAGATTGACGAGCTCATCGTCGACACCGCCGCCGAGCGCGTCGACACCGTGCGGCTCGAGTCGGGCGTCGAGTACTCGGTGCGTGACCTGACCATCGGCGACGACATCGTGTACCTCGACACAGTCGAGACTGGCGCGCTCGGCGTGCCCGCCGCGGTCATGGCGACCGTGGGCAAGGACGGGGAGGTGATCCTGCTGGTCATCGAGGAGCGCCTGCGTATCGGCAAGCGCACCGTCGACGCGGGTGGCGTACCCGTCAGCACCACGTGACCGACTTGCCGACGCCGCACGGCTTCTCGCTGGACGCGATGCTGTCCGCGTGAGCTTCCCGCCCAACGCAAAGATCGTCGTCAGGCGAGCGTCAGCACCGCTCTGCCAGGCGCTCGCCGCGCTCCATGCCCATAGCGCAACCAGCCTCCTGCGATGGCTGGCCGCTTGGCCTGGGCGCCTCGCATGCGTCAGCGCGAGCAACTGACCCCATCGGCTCGGAGGAGGTCGCGATAAACTACGTTGACGGCGTCGAGCGCCAGGCCTTTGGCGCGTCCTACACCTGCGGCGACGACCCGCTGGTCGGCGACCAGTCGATGCACTGTGGCGACAACGCGGACGCCGCGCTCACGAGCGACGGGGCCTGCTTACCGTGACCGTCGTCGTCGACGGCCATCCCGTGACCGATCTGACGAGTCCTGGCAACGAGGACTCAAGCAGCCTTGAGCACGTCCGCCAGCGCCACCCGATCCGACAGCGCAATCACCGTGGACTTCTCGCGAAGGCGTCGCAGGTCTTCGTCGCGATAGACATCGTGGCGGTCGTCGAGCACGGTCACGCGCTCCTCGCTGCGGCTGGGCAGGTCGAGGTCGAACCACTTTCGGAAGACCTCGTTCGCAAGGATGTGTGCCTGCGTCGCGGTCGAAGTCGAAAGGGTCAGGAGCGCGCTCTGGCGGCGGGCTCCGGTGACGACGAAGTCGACCCGAACGGGACCGAAACGGCCATCGAGAACGACGTCCGCCTCGAATGGGAGGTTGGTGTCGGCGAGCAGCTCCTCGACGTCCTCGTTGACCGGCACCTGCAGCGAGCTGCGGCGCGTGTAGACCAGGTCGGCCGCCCGGATGCACGCTTGCCCCAGGCTGATGAGGCCGGGCATGAGCTCGTCGCCGGTATGGAGCGTGCGTTCGAGCGCGCCCCCACGCTGGACGACGCCATGCGTGCGGATCGCGTCGCTCAGGAACTGCTGGCGCTTCTTCGACAGCCACGGCTTGACCTGCACGTCGTGGAGCCACGCCATCGTGTTTCCGAGATCGCTGAGCCGGTGGGCGGGTAGCAGCGGGCCATCCTCGACCATGAACAAGTCGACCGAGCTGCCCTCGGGATAGAGGAACGCGGTCTCGAAGCGCACGGGCCCGGTCGGGAGCTGATCGACCGCGCGCACCAGACTGTGACCAGCGACGGCCTTACGAATCGCTTCGAGGTCCATCACGGCCACCTCGGGTCGGGCTCGTGGAAGCTCCCATCGTGAACGATGCCCGCGAGCTCGCAGAAGCTCTCGAAGACCTCTCGCGGTGACTTGCCCGCTAGCTCCGGACGGGCAACGACGCCGTCAGGGAGGTTGCGGTCGGGGCAACGCCCGGTCTGCAGCGAATGCTTGTGACTCCTCCCTGCCGCGCCGTGCACCGTCCCATCGATGTCCAGCCGGCAAATGGGACCGGTGCCCGGCACGTGCACGTTGATCGTCTTCGCGGTTGTCGCCGGGTTCGAGTGCACCGCCATGCGCAGCTCGACGCCGGCGGTGTTCTCGCTGACCAGGTCCTCCGCGACGAGCCGC
>Ga0105049_10002831_pt1 | contig 20533 bp, 17 predicted proteins | sample MAT06_FD_78087 | JGI IMG/M metagenome (GOLD analysis project Ga0105049, IMG submission 78087) | Freshwater microbial communities from Lake Fryxell liftoff mats and glacier meltwater in Antarctica - MAT-06 | ecosystem: Environmental > Aquatic > Freshwater > Ice > Liftoff microbial mat | place...
AAGTCGATTCCGCGGTAGGCCTTGAAGTCGCGCAGTGCATGAACCAGTACGTCCTGAATAAAGTTGTCCATACCGGCTGCGGCAAACAGCGGCAGGTAGACCACGGCCATCAGGCCGAGCGCTGGCCCCAGCGCCCACATCGCCAGGCCGGTGCTCGATTTCAGCGTGAATGGCCGGGAACACCATAACCAGAAGGCCAGCGCACCCGCCAAGGCCGCCAGCCCGAAGATTCCCTGCTCCCAGCGGAACAGGGCAGCGAGACCGATCAGTAGTGAGGCCGCGCCCAGGTAGCGTTGCTCGCCGGTGCGGGCAAAGTATTGCAGCGGCAATGCGGCGGCGATCAACAGGGCCGCAGCCGGGACCATGCTGTAGCCGGAAGACGGGACCTGGTGCAGCAGTACCAGCAGGCTGGCACCCAGCGCCGCCAACCCACGGCGGCGCGAGTCGCCACCCAGCCGGGCGGCAACCAGGTACACCACCAGGGCAAACAGGGCGACCAGCAGGATGCTCCACAGCCGCAGCACCAGCAGTTGCACACCGAACGTCCAGTACAGGCCCGCCAGCAGGTAGAACTGCGCCGGCCCGTACAACGTCAGGAAGTCGCGGAACAGCAACTGACCGCGCAGGACAATGTCGCCGCCCTTGGCGGTGAAACCTTCGTCGAATACGTTCCAGCTGAAGTACAGCGTCAGCGTGCCCAGCACCCCGGTCCCGGCGAGCATGAGCAGCCAGAGCCAGCGGCTGCGCAGCAGCTCCCATGTGCTGGGCGAAGGGAGGCTTTCAACTGAAGTTGCGCCTGTCATCCGGCAAGCTCAGATCTTCTCGCGTTCAAAAATACAGACCGTTCGCCTGTCGCAGGGCTCGCAAGGGTTTCGACAGGCTCAGCCCGAACGGATCTTGTCGAACGAACGTAATCTGCTATCAAACCTTCTCCAGATAGAAACACGCACGTCCGGCGTCGGCGGCGCTGTTGAGCGCCTGCGCCTGAACCTCGAACTGCTTTAGCTGATCGGCGGTGAACATCTGGCTGGTCCCACCGTTGGCGAACGAGCGCGGGTCGCGCAGGGGGATGTCCGCCTGGTATTGCTGACTTGCCGCGATCTCCCACCCCTGCGAGTCGAACGTCGTCTTGCGCAGCCGGAACCCGGTCTGATGTGCAAGTGTGTCCATGGTCCTGGGCGCCATCAGGTACAGGTGCCTGGGCGCATCCAGCTCGGCCCAGTCCACGCCGAAGGTGTTCCAGAAATAGGTGTCGGTCACGGGTATGCGCACCAGACAGGTGCCTCCCGGACGGATCAGCCGGGCAGCGGTCTTGAGCGTGGCAACCGGATCGGGCACATGCTCCAGTGAATGGTGGAACATGATCAGGCCGAACCGGCCGTCCACCTGATCAATCGTCTTGCGATAGACCGGAATCCCGTGGTAGCGCGTATCGGCCGGAATGAACGGGTCCACGCCTTCCACTGCCGTGAAGCCACACCGCGCGAACGCCGCCAGACGGTGCGGGCTGGAGCCGCAGCCTACGTCGAGGATGCGCTCGTTCGCGCTCTGCAGCCGGGCTTCGACGAGGTAGTGACCGAACTCGTCGAAGTCGGCCGGGATCGGCAGCCGGGACCGCACGGCAGCGGCCCATGCCGATCCGGGGCGCAGCGCCGCACTGCGGCAGTACCAGCGTACCAGCCTGCCTTTCAGGCCCTGGGCCGCGGCGGGTTCGTCGCGCGGTAGCTGCGAATAGTAGTCGGCCGGGTAATGGCGCGCCAGATCGCCAGGGATTTCTGCGATCTGCAGGCAGCCGCACTGCGCACACTGAACGTACCTGAACGTCTCGCGTGTGCCGTACATCATCTCGCGCACGGTGTACTCGGGGCAACTCGCCTCGGCGCCGCAGATCCTGCAGGCGAACGGGGTATGGCGGCTGGAATGGGGCATCTAGATGTCCAGGTAATGCGGCCCGGCCGTTGCGCAGCGCCTGGCACTGGTTGCGATGCTGCGTAACTGGAGCAGTATTCTGACTGTGGCCACGGGGTAGGCGAGGGCTTCCTTCCAGTTGTGCGTGACCAGCGCCTGCAGCATCGGAAGACCGACGCCGCTGACCAGCAGCCGGATGGCCTTGCCGATGAACGAGCCACCCGGCAGTTTGGCATCGAGCAGCAGGCTGGCGCGCGCGCGCTCGGACAGGGCCCATATTTCGCGTGGCAGACCGACCTTGCTGCGCGGGCTTTTCGCGCGCAGATGGACGATGCGGCTGGCGGGCAGCAAGGCGAACTTTTGCCCCAGCGCGTTCATGCGAGCAATCAGGTCGTCGTCTTCGCCGTACATGAAGAACAGCGGGTCGAATCCGCCCGCGCTGCGGAATGCTGCAGCGCGCACCATCCACGCGGCCGCATTGATGCCTGCGATGTCGTAGTGCGGCTGGACGCGGCCCAGGCAGGCATCGGACAGGTACTGCGGTGCGTATCCCTGGAGGTAGCGGCCTTGCGTCTGGGGGTCCAGCGTGTTCAGGTCGGGGCTGCAGTGGAGCGGGCTGACCAGGCCGTAAGCCGGGTGGTCACGCAGGAACGCGGCCAGTTCCCCAAGCGCGGATGGGGTCACGTAGGCGTCCTGGTTGAGCAGGAAGACAAAATCCGCCTGGGCGCGCAGCGCATGGCTGATGCCGACGTTGTTGCCAATGCCGAAACCCGTGTTCTCGCGTTGTGGCAGCAACACAGCTTCGGCATATTCGCTGCGCACGATATCAACGGTGTTGTCGCTCGACGCGTTGTCGACCACGATCGCCGTGCAGGGTGCCGTGCTGCTGCGCAGGGAGTCCAGCGCCAAGCGGATCCAGGTCGAACCGTTGTAGGTGACGATGACGACAAAGATTTTCACAGTTTCAAATCGTGCGTGGCCGCCATTATGGGGGGCGGGACCTGTGTCGCAGAAGCGGCCCCAGCAGGGGCACAGCGGCAACCGCACGGTCGCGCACGCGCACCACGATGCGGTCCTCGCTCAACGGATGCCGCAACCAGAACACAGCCAGCACCCATACCACGCCAGTCACCAAGGCCTGTACCACCATGCCGAGCGGACCTGAGGGCCGGCCCTCGGACAGCAGCACCACGGTGGCCGGCAGCGCCAGGCAGCCCAGCGTGACTGCCAGGCTTGCTGTGAGGCCTTTAAGCATCGCCGCCTTGTCAGTGGGGAGCAATTTGTTCTTTACCCAGAGGAAGTAGGGCGTGCTCAATACGTTGACCAGCACCGCCGCCCACGCCACTGCCTCCAGCGAGCGGAACAACAACACGGCCGCAACAAGAATGGCGGCCCGCACCGGCTGGGCCACCAGGTCGGTCTTGGTTGCCACGTCATTGCGCCCCATCGCGATGGCCAGCGTCAGCGCCAGATTGCAGGTGGCCGCCAAAACGCCGGTAAGGCAAAGTATGGGAACCAGCCGCGCTGCTTCGTCCCACTGCGGGCCGAACATGATGCGCATGATGTCGATCGCATGTAGCGCGACGAAGCCGTAAAACGGCCAGGCGATAGCGGTCACCGCGGTGACGGTGGAGACATACAGCGGCTCCAGCTTCTCGTTGGCCCGGTGCGCCTGCGCAAACGCGGGCAGGGCGACCGAGCGGATGGCGCCCATGACCTGCTGGCTGAACAGGCTCACCAAGCCGTTGGCGCGGTTGATGATGGCGGCGGGGGCAAATCCCAGCACCTTGGCGACGACCAGGTCGTTGATGTCCATCGCTATGGTGGTGACGACCGCAACACCCGCACTTTGCCCGCCAAAAGTGAGTACCTTGCGCCATTCGGACAGGGAAGGGAGAAACACGCCGCGTTCGTTGCGCGCTATCCAGGCTCCGATACCAGTGACCATGCTGGTGGCGATGGCTCCCCAGGCCAGGCTCTGGGGCCCGAACCTGGCGAAAGCCAGCCCCAGCGTCACCGCGGTGCCGACGACCGCTGCCGCCACGTTGACGTGCATCAGCCGGCCAAACTGCATGTTCCGGCGCAGCAGTGCCAGCGAGATGGTGCAAAAGGGCATGACCAGGAAATTGAGCGCGATGATGCGTACGATCCAGGTCATGCGCTCGTCGCTGTAGAAACGCGCGACCAACGGCGCGCCCAGGGCAAACACGGCGAAGAGCGTGCCGCCGATCAGAAACGAGATACCGAATGCGGTGCGTATGTGCTCTTTGGTGAGGTTTTTCTCCTGGATCAGGAAGTTGCCTATGCCGAAATCGCGCACCACCTGGCCGATCGCAATCAGCGCCATGGCGACCGAGTAGATGCCGATTTCTTCGGGCGTCAGCAGCCGGGCGATCAGCACGTACGAGACCAGCATCACGCCGACCAGGACGATGCGCTCAAGAAACGAGAAGCTCAGTGCGCGGTAGACGCTGGCCATCAGAGTGTTTCCCCGCGCCAGGGCAGCCGGTCTGCGGCATGGCACGGGCCGACGCGGTCAGTACACATTCTTCTTTTTCTGCGAGAAGTTCTCGACCCATTGCGCATGCCGTAATGGGCGAAGCTTCTGGTGCCAGGTGCTGGCGATTCTGCCCAGGCCACGCCAGGCGCGCAGCTCGCGGCTGAAGTCGTCGGCCGGCGTGGAGCCGCGCGGCCGCAGCACCAGGGACAGCAGATCCAGCAGCAACTGGCGGTAGACCCACCGGGGTACACCCAGCAGGCTGGCTGCCTGCGCCGAAGCGTCGTTGTCGCGCGCGATGCCGGCCTTGAATGCCCAGCGCCGGAAATAGCGTCGTGTGAGGCACTGCTCGTCCACCGGGGCGTACACCAGCAGACCGGGCTCGTAGCTTACGTTGGCATGCATTGCCGTGCTGCGCGTCCCGAACTCGAAATCCATGTGCCGGAAGTGTGATTCCGAGAAACTGCCGATGCGCTGGAACAGGCTGCGCCTGGCCACCAGGTTGGCACCCGCAGGCGCGTAGCCCGGCGGTGCCGGCGCGATCCTCTGGTCGCCCAGGTCCACCGATCCCAACACGGCCGACATCGATGCGTGGTACCACGCGGGTTTCCCGGACGCGGGCCAGATGACCAAGGTCTTGCCACCGACCAGGTCGACCGGCTGTTGGTCGAACACCTGCAGAATTTCGCTGACCCAGTTGTCCGCGAACAAGATGTCGTCGTCGGTGAACGCCAGGATGCCATGGGTGGACATGGCGATGCCGCGATTGAGCGCGAACTGCTTGCCCTGGCGCGGCTCGAACGCATACCGCAGCGTGCCTGAGCCCCAAGCTGGAATCAGCCCTTCGACGGTTTTTCGGGTGTGGTCGGAAGAATTGTTGTCCACCACCACGACTTCTACCGCACGGCCGCCACAGCCCTTCTGGCCGTTCAATGAGAGCAGGGTGGTCTTCAGCGAGTCCGCACGGTTCCAGGTGCAGATGATGATGGAAATGCCGGACGGAGTCGCCATGTCAGCGCCCGCCCGGCCACCCGAAGCGCGCTGTGCCCACCTGGGCGGCAGCGATAAGCGAGTTGGGAATCGCAGCGGTCATGCCACCTGCCGCGCCGCGCGCCGGTAAACCGCCAGGTGCTTGTCGAAGCTTTCGGACCAGGCGAAGCGCGCGGCCCAGCGCGAAGCGTCCTGCGCACGCGCGGTGCGCGCCTCACCGAGGGTCATGGCCTCATGCACGGCGGCCAGCCAAGCCTGCACGTCGTCCGGCGGGACCACCAGCGCCAGCGGCCCTACGAGTTCCTTCAGGCTGCCCAAGGCGCTGAAAATGACGGGTACCCCAGCAGCCTGCGCCTCGATCGCGGGAAACCCGAATCCTTCGTACAGCGTGGGGTAGAGCACGGCACGAGCGCCCCGATACAGGGCACGCAGTTCGGCGTCGGACAGGAAGCTGGCAAAGTGCACGCGACCCTGCAGGTCGGCAGGCAACTTGCCCTGGGCCTGCTGCCTTGCCTCGGCGCCAAAACCGCAGGCCACCAGTTGCAGCTCGCGGTGCTCCGTCTTTCCCAGCACCTCCAGCGCCCAGCCGAAGCGCTTGCGTTCCAGCGGCCCGCCCAGGTAGACCAGGTAGGGCGCGCTGCCGAGCCGGGCCCGCAGTGGCTCCGCCATGGCGTCGGCGTCGGCGGTGAAATATGCGCTCTCGATGCCGTGCGGAATGACGTCCAGCTTTTCTTCCAGCCATGGCCAGCGCGCCAGGATGTCGCTGCGGGACGACTCACTGATGGTGACGACGGCGGCGCATTTTTTCATGGCGGCAGGCAGCAGTGTGTCGTAGTAGTAGGCTTCGACGGCGGTGTCGGCGCGCTCGTTCCAGGACAGGGTGTCGTGCACGGTCACGACGGTCGGCTTGGGCTGCCACCAGCACAGGGTGCCTTCGGTGCAGTGCAACACGTCCACGCCGCGCTTGAGCGTGCGCATCGGCACGCCCATCTGTTCCCACAGATGGAAGCGGTCGCCGCGGAACTCGAATATGTCGCTCAGCACCGCCTTGTTCGCCGGAACCACCATGCCATAGCGGGGTTGGTCGCCAAACAGCACCCACTGCAGATCGGGCTCTGTGCCGGACTGCTGCAGCAACTCGAAGACGTACTTGCCCATGCCACGGATATGCTCGGTATTCAGGCAACATGCCACCAGTCCCACTTTCAACGCCATCGGCATCCTTCCAGGCTCATGCGCGATAGTGTATTGCCCAGTTTGTCGTGCCGTCGCTGGTTCCAGTTGCTGCGCATAGCCGTGACCAGCTTGGCAGGTCCCTCGCGACAGGGTTTTGGCTGTGGTGATGGTGCTAGACTTTCAGGAGAACAGAACCAACTGGAGCGGCGATGAAAGGTTACGGTACGGGCAAGCGCATCATGGTCACCGGGGGGGCGGGTTTCCTCGGGTCGCACCTGTGCGAACGCCTGCTCGGGGAGGGCCACGACGTGCTCTGCGTGGACAACTTCTATACCGGGACCAAACACAATGTGGCGCACCTGATGGGCAACACGCGCTTCGAGCTGATGCGCCACGACGTGACATTCCCGCTGTACGTGGAGGTCGACGAGATCTACAACCTGGCGTGTCCGGCCTCACCGGTGCATTACCAGTACGACCCGGTGCAGACCACCAAGACCAGCGTGCATGGCGCGATCAACATGCTCGGCCTGGCCAAGCGGCTGGGCGCCAAGATTCTGCAGGCTTCGACCAGCGAGGTCTATGGCGACCCCAAGGTCCATCCGCAGAAGGAGGATTACTGGGGCCACGTCAACCCGATCGGAATCCGGGCTTGCTATGACGAAGGCAAGCGCTGCGCGGAGACGCTGTTTTTCGACTACCACCGCCAGCACAAGCTGCGCATCAAGGTGGCACGCATATTCAACACCTACGGTCCGCGCATGCACCCCAACGACGGGCGCGTGGTGTCGAACTTCATCGTGCAGGCGCTCAAGGGCGAGCCGATTACGCTGTACGGGGACGGTTCGCAAACCCGGTCTTTTTGTTATGTGGACGACCTGGTGGATGCCCTGATCCGGCTGATGGGCACGCCGGACGATTTCACCGGCCCGGTCAACGTCGGCAATACCGGCGAGTTCACCATCCTGCAACTGGCCGAGAAGGTGGTGGCGTTGACGGGCGCCAAGTCCAGCATCGTGATGAAGCCGCTGCCGAGCGACGACCCGATGCAGCGCCAGCCCGACATAACACTCGCGCGCGCGCGGCTGGGCTGGGAGCCCACGACGGTTCTCGACGACGGCCTGAAACGGACGATTGCCTACTTCCGGGAAGTCGTGGGCGCGGCCTGAAGCCGAACCGGCTTCGCTTCGTCCTGTTGCCATGTCCACAGCGCCGCTGGTTTCGGTCATCATTCCGGTCTACAACTGCAAGCGTTTTATCGTCGAGGCGGTGGACAGTGCGCTGCAGCAGGACTATCCGGACAAGGAAGTCATTGTCATCGACGATGGCTCGACCGACGGCACACTCGACATCCTCAGGACTTATGGCGACCGCATCCGGCTGATCGCCCAGAAAAACGCTGGCCCGCCGGCTGCGCGCAACAATGCCCTGCGCGCCGCGCACGGCGATTTCGTCGCCTTCCTCGACGCCGATGACGTGTGGGCACAGGGCAAACTGGCGGCCCAGGTGGCGCACCTGCAAGCCAACCCGGATGTGGGTACCGTCCTGACCCACTGGCATGTCTGGCCCGCCGAGGCCGACGGGAGCTTTCGCCGGCCCGGCTCCTTTGCTACGCCAATTCGCTCTTCGCAGGCGGACGAGCGGTATTCGGGCTGGATGTACAACCGCCTTCTGTTCGATTGCGAGCTGCTGACCACCACCGTGATGATGCGCATGCGCGTGGCGCGCGAGATCGGTGAATTCGATGTCACCCTGTACAACGGCGATGACTACGACTACTGGATCCGGGCTTCGCGTCTGGCCAAGGTCAGCCGGCTCAAGGATATCGGCGCGCTGTACCGGGTGGTGCCAGGTTCGGTGTCACGCAAGCCGCAGGAACGTAACTTCGAATACGAGGTCATCCAGAAAGCCCTGTCACGCTGGGGCCGGGTCGGCCCGGACGGGGCCACGACCGATGCCGCAGCCATCGAAAGCCGGCTGGAACGTCTGGTGCTGAGCCACTCCCACGATCATCTGCTGCGTGGCAACCCGAAAGTCGCGCTGGCCGGCTACTGGGATGTGGTGCGCAACCATCCCGCCAATGCGAAGTTGTGGGTCAAGCTGGGGCACGCCCTGTGGAAAGTGCGTACCGCCTGATCCAGGCCGTGCGCTTGGCCGCTGAGGACGAAGGGAGGTGGACGATACCGAAGTACCTTTTTCCGTTATCGACGAGTGCTTGGTACTTTCGCAATTGCCACCTCCGGAGTGCCACCTCCGGAGTTGCTGCGTGTGCGCATTTGTGGCAACGTAAAAGGCAACATTCGAACTCTCTTCTTTTTTGCAATTTGACAATATCAGCCACCCTGTCCGCCCGAAGGGCGACCAATGTCACTCTTGACGCCGCCCTGTTGGAGCAAGCCAGGAGCTTGAATATCAATATGTCTCAGGCATCCGAGGAAGGGTTGTCTCGTGCTGTGGCCACCAAACAGGCGGCGATGTGGCTCCAGGACAATCATGCGGCATTGGATAGCTCCAACGCTTACGTCGAAAAGCACGGGCTCCCCCTGGCGAAGCACCGAAATTTCTGATGGCTCGCTTCGATGTATATGCCAACCGAAGTGGCAAGGGGTATGTTCTGGATGTGCAAGCTGACTTGATCGCTTGCCTCATTTGGGCCGCAGCGCCATTGCCGCAGCCTGCTCGATCACGCGACTGACCATCGTCCCAGCAACGGAAGGAATAATCTGAACTCTTCTCGGAAAATGCGCAGACATAAATTGTCAGTGACCGAGGGTCGACCAAGGCTAATCGGGATCGTGCCCAGGCTTCACGGTTTTGCTGCCTCGGCGGCAACTGGTGCTGTTTTCGGTTCGACCCATTTTCCGACAGCCGCGAGCCTTTCCTTGAGTTCGGTGCGCGGCAACCCCAGCTCCGCGGCACGGTGCGCCTGGACCAGGGCACGGTCGTAGTTCTTCATGTCCAGAAAAACCAGCCCAACGTTGAAATGCGTGAAAGGGTTGTCACCGGCCAGCCGGATGGCCTCGTCCAGCTGCCGGGTCGCCTCCGGGATATTGGCTTTCTTGATGAGGTAGCCGGCGAACAGCATGCGTACGATCTGGTCGTTGGGCGTGAATCGAATCGCCCGCTCGAAGTAACAGGCGACCGACAGTCGCGCATTGGATGGAGAGTCGGTCTTCTCGCGGTCCGCCAGCCGCTGCAGGCTGATCAGGGCCCGATGGTGGTTGGGGAAGACGCGCAGGGTGTAGGCCAGGTCGTCGCCGAAGGGGTTGTCTCGACCGCCCTTCGTGAGGTTCTCGATCGGCGGCGTGAAGTGCACACTCTCCACGATGTTCTTTTGCTGCGGGTGGGCCGTGCGGTAGTCAAAAGGCCCATAGTTATTCGCCAAGGTGCCGCAGGTCTGCGCATCCTGTGCCTGCGCGGCGAAGGCGGCAACTAACAGTAGGGCGCCAGCCGCTGCCCACCGTCGGCACTTTGCGACAGGGCCAGGGCGCGGGGCGAATGGTGAACGCATGCTGGAATTCTAGCTTTGCGGGCCAGTTCGGCGTACAGCGAATCTCTGTCGGACTGACTTTATTGCACGTCCGGCGAATTCGCGACACAGGCCGAACAGCCCTGGCAGCGACCGCGGGTTGTAGGCGATCAGTCCCCAGCGTTCGCGCCGCTCGCCCATCCATGACTTCTTGTAGGCGTCGTCTCCGATCAGGTAGTCGATTTCGCCGACCTGGTCGCGCTCGAAGGCCTGCTGCATCAGCATCACGGTCAACAGCGTGCCCGGGGCGTAGGCCTTGTAGTCCTCATGGTAGGCCAGCTTGTAGATGTCGGCCTTGTCCCGGGTGATGATCCAGATCTGGGCGGCGATTGGTTCGTCTTTGAGCCAGGCTACGCCCAGGCGCAGCCAGCCGCGTTCGCTGCAGGCGCGCACCAGGCCCGGCATGAAGTCCGGATAGGGTTCCGCGCCTTTCCAGCTGTGGGCGTAGACCTGCTCGTACGCGCGCAGGCAGCGCTCCAGGTCCGGCCCGCTTTGCACCATTTCCAGGGTGCCGCCATCGGCAGCAAACTTCTTGCCCATGCGCTTGATGGTGCTGCGCAACATGCCGCTGCGGCTCTGCAGGTAGGCGGGCCAGTTGCCGTCCACTTTCATGAACCAGTTGCCGAAGCAGAAGAAATCGAACGGCACCATGCCGGCACGGACCAGCGCCGCGCGCAGTATCCGGTAGCTGTCCGATTGCGGGTCCATCGGGGTGAAGCGCAGGGAGCCGAGCGATGCATGGGTGCGGCGCATGGCGCGCACCAGCACGGCCAGTTCGTCCGCGCTGGCCTGTGGCGCCAAGACCGGGGCATACAAGGCGGTGTAGTAGTTGCTGAGTGACTCGCCGTCGGTCCACAGGCCATGCCGACGCGTGAGGATGACCGGCAGCGCCGCCGTCGGCACGCCAGCGCTGCGCAACACGTAGATGGTCACGCCGGGATGCCGCGGATACACCGTATTGACCAGATTGCGGTACCACGAAAGCCCGAACTCGATGCTGAGCGCCTCTGCCGTCCCGAACAGGGCCTGCACGTCGGGTGGCAGTTCGTCCGGATGCCGGTACACCTCCACCGCCGCGGATGGCGCTGGAGCGGCCACCTGCCCTTGCGCGGTGGGCTTGTCAGCGGTCGGCATGTCGGGCTGCGCCGGCCTGCGCAGCCAGGCCAGGGTCAGCTCTTCCACCTGCGCACGGGCGGTGGCGTTGGAGAAGGTGTGGTCGGTGCCGGGCAGGTCGTGCCGCGCCACGTTCGGGCGCTCCAGCAGGCCAGCCCAGCCGCCATCCATGCGCGTGTATTCCAGAAATTCCTTGGCCGTGTAGTCGTCGCCGCTCAGCAGCAGCAGGATGCTCCCGCCGAAAGCGCGCCAGGCGCGTGCCATGCGCTGCTGGAACGGCAGCAGTTGCTGCGCGGCCTTGCGGTCGGCTCCAGCGCGGCTCAGCCGCAGGTTCTGCCACAAGCCGGCCAATGCGGCGGTGGCGACCTTGCCGCTGGAGAGCTTGATCCAGAACTCCTTCTGGCGCAGACGCCGGGTGTAATAGTGTTTGACGTGGGCGCGCGCCAGGCTGGCCTGGGAACGTACCCACGGGTTCAGCAGGCACAGGCCAGCTACCCGGCTGTCGCCGGACTCCTGGCAGTACACCAAAGCTGCGGAGGCTCCGTCGCACAGGCCCCACAGCGCAACCCGCGTGACCTGCGGTACCCGCTGCTGCAGCGCGTCGATCGCGCGGCCGATGTCCTCCGTGACCTGCAGGAAGTCCCTTTGCGGACCCGGGCTGTCGCCCATGCCACGGTAGTCGAAGCGCAGCACCGGGTAGCCGCCGGCGGCCAGGGTCCGGGCCAGCAGGGTGAACTGGCGGTGGCTGCCGACGCGGTATTGGGGGCCGCCTACGACCACGACCACGCCGGTCGCCGAAGGTGCCTGCGGCAAGGCCAGGATGCCCACCAGCGTCTCCTGGGCACAATCGAAGGTGATGGCTTGTTCGGTGTAGTTCACGCGACGGCGCTTTGCCTGCGGGTCACCCGGGTGACCGCAGAATCAGTTGAAATCGGCAATGGTGTGGCGGCGCCGTCCCACGACCACGGCCCCATCGGTGCGCACGAGTTCGGCCGGTGTGTCACGCCCGAGGAACAGGATCGGGCTGGCCGTGAGGCCGTAACTGCCCGACATGGCAACCCCGAGCAGGTCGCCCTCGGCCGGTTCCGGCAACAAGGCATCCACACCGAGCAAGTCGGTGGGGTTGCACGATGGCCCGGCCAGGCTGCACACCCGGGGCGTCGCCTGCGGCCGGCTCAGGTTGCAGAGCGCGAAGTTGCTGCGCATCGTGGCGCCGAAGGTGCCCGCTGCGCCCAGGTGGTGGTTGAGCCCGCCGTCACAGGCCAGGAACAGCTTGCCGCGCGAGGCCTTGCGGCTGACCACCCGGGTCACGTAGATGCCGGCCTGAGCGGTAAGAAAGCGCCCGAGTTCGAAGATCAGTGTGCAGGGCCATGGTGTGGTGTCCCGGTGCGCCTTGAGCACCGGGAGCAACTCCGGTGCCAGTGCGGCCAGGTCGAGCTCGCGGCGCTCTTGACCGTGTGAGACGCCGAAACCGCCGCCGAGATTGATCTTGCTGCAGCGCAATCCGGATGCCTGTTCCAGTTCACGCGTGATGCGCAATGTATTGCGCGTGGCCTCGACAATGCCCGCGGGATCGAAACACTGGCTGCCGACATAGGCATGGATGCCCTGAAAATCCAGCCACGGGCTGAGCGCCAGCACGCGCGCGCCGGCCTGGGGCAGTTCCTCCTCGTCGATGCCGAACTGTATGGCCCGGCCACCCATCTTCATGCCGAAGGCCCGGTTGAGCTGCAGCGGGTTGACGCGCAAGCTCACATGGGCCGCTATCCCCATACGGCGCGCGATGCGGGCGCATTCCTCGATCTCGCGTACCGATTCCATGCTGATGCAGCCAACCCCCGCGCGTATGGCTGCCTCCAGTTCCGCGCTGGTCTTGGCCGGTCCGGCGAGGCTCATGCTCGCCGCATCGAAACCCGCCAGCTGTGCCTGCACCAGTTCGCCGCCGGACGATATGTCCACGCCATCGGCATGGGACACCAGCGAACGCAGCAGGGCGAGGTTGGGATTGGCCTTGACCGCGTAGTAGACCTGGGCCGTCCCTTCGAGGGCATTGCGCACGGCCTGCACCCGTTGGCGCACCTGGTCGGCGTCGTACAGGAAGTAGGGCGTGCCATGCTGTGCGGCAAGCTGCTCCCAGTCGGCGCGCGGAATGCCGGCCGGGCTGGAGCCCCCAGCCCTGGCTTCGCCAGGCCCCCCAACGGGGCTGAGGTCCGCCGCTCCCAAGCTGCCTGCGCAGCTTGGGACGGGCCGAAGAGCCATTGCCTCTGGCAATGGCACGACCAGTCGTTCCTGGGGTGGCCCGGCGAACGACGCCGCCGTGTGGTCCTTGGTGTTGTCGTTCATGCTGGCATGTCGTCGGTCCAGGTGATTCCTCCGACCCATATCTCGTAGCGCTGGTCCACCTGCACCAGCGGCGGTGCCCCGCCGGGCGAAAGCATCAGGGCCACGACGCGGTTAACCGCCGATACGTCGAGCGTCTGCGCGGCGCCGCCGGTGAGGATGATCTGCGCCACCTTGTCGAGGTCGCCCGTGGGAAGGCCCGGACCGCGGCCTTTGGCAAAGCGGTCCAGCGCCAGGAACAGGCAGGCATAGGACAGCAGCGCGGGCGACGGTGTGTAGTCGCCTTCGCGCAGGGCTGCGAAGACGTCGCGCACGTCCTGGCCAAGCACCGCACCCAGGAACTCGTACAGCTGCGTGTGCCCGCGCAACTGCGCCATCAAGGTATCGCGCGACGCGACGATGCCGATATCGGTGAACACATAACGCGCAACCGACATGCCACGGGCCGGCCGCACCAGGCTCGATTCGCTTACAACTTCGACCGTGTAGTGCAGGTCGGTCGTGGCGCCGCCGATGTCCAGCACGATGCAGGCGCCGACAATGGTGAAGGTCGACTGGTTCTGTACCGCGCGCAGGAACCCGCGGTTGGCGACTTCCGGTGTCGGACGGATGCTGCGGCCCAGTTGCCCGGGAAGTTCGCTCACGCCTTCCTTGAACACGAGGTCGTCCAGGTAGGCGCGGCGCACCGTCTCGAAGACGCCGCCCACCCGCCCGGACAGGGAGTCGGCCAGCGGATTGGCGATCACCAGCGTACCCGCAAAGCGCTGCACGAATGCATCTGCGAGGAAGCGGTTGCCGGCGTAGGCCAGCGTGCCGTAACGGTAGCGCCCGGGATCGAAGTCCAGCAGCCGCCTTTCGGCGGGCCCGGCATCCTCGCAGTCGATGCCGCCGCCCACGAGCAGCATGTCCACGCGCCGGGAATCCCCGTTGGCTTCGTCCATGTCGTGCACGAACTCCGGATTGGCGCCGGCCAGCAGGATCTGGTTGCGCAATGCCGCTCCGCTGAAGTGCTTGGTCAGGCACACGATGCCGATACGCAAGCCGCCGTTTGCCGACGAGCAGGCCAGGATCGTGTCGCGCTCGGGATCGATCCCGGCGGCGGCCAGCACGTCGCCGACCTGGCGGGCGATGCCGGCCTCGAAGTCGCGTGGGAAGAACTGCTGGGTTTCCAGCATGCCTGCGCCATCCAGGCGTGCCAGCTTGACGACCGTTGAGCCTATGTCCAGGGCATACCGCACACCGGGCTGGGAAGAAGAGGTGGCGCCGGGGAGGGTCATCTGTGTCACACCATCAAGGAGATGTCGGCGAGCATTTGCCGGTAGGTCAGATCGGAGCGGTCCGCGCGCGCCTCGAGCAAACGCCGCTCGGTTGCGGCATCGGCCGCGCTGATGGGTACCTGACCGGCATCGCTGATGCGGATCGAATGGTTCCCATCGCGCATGGACACCAGCTTGTTGGCGTTGTCTGCATGCGGTGAAAATGGCACGTCGAGGTAACCCAGCTGGAACGCGCGGTACACGCTTTCCCAGAACACGTCGCCCGACAGCGCGAAGATCGCGCCGAGAATGCTGCGCACCTCGGATTCGAGCAAGGTGGCTTCCAGTTCGATGGTGGGGGAGTCGATGGCGCCGGCCGCGCTGAAGGTGCGCAGCACGTAGCGCACCGTATCCACCGCCTCGGCGTTGACCGACGGGCGCGGGATGCCCAGCGCTTCGTCCACCGTCTTGACGACGATCTTGTCCGCGTCGATCACACCGGCGATCAGCGCCGAGCCCGCGATCAGGGCCGCCGCGCGCTCGCGTTGGGCCGGAAACTGGCCCATCCACTGGTGGTAGACCAGCGACAGCCGCACGCTGCCGAAGCCGAATTCATCCAGGTAGTGGCGCGCCAGCTTGCGCAGCACGCGCGCGGTGGCCACGTCCTGGATGAAGGAGCCGGTCTGGCCGAAACTGACGGCGAACGAGGCCACGCCCTGCTCTGCGGCAAGCAGGGCCTCGACGATCTCTATCGCCATGGCAATCGCGGGGGGCACCAGTGTCGCACTCAAGGGGCCGAAGCTCTCGCGGTGTACCGGACGCTGCGGCGTCGAATACAGGGCGCACACGCGGTCCACATATTGCCAGTACAGCAGGCAGCGGTCGAGCGGGAAACCTTCGGAATACGGCAGGCAATAACACAGGCCGCCGCCCTCGATCTCGACGATGCCCGATGCGATGGCCACCTCGACCAGCAGGCGCGCATCGGGCGTGCCGTGGCGCAGGCTGACCGGTTTGTCCAGGCCCACGTACAACTGGCGGGTGAGCTCGTGGCCATGGCTGACCAGCGGGTAACCGTTGAGGTAGCTGCGGCCTTCCTCCTCGCTGCGCTTGAGCAACTGGGTCGCCGTGTCGTACTGGTTGTGGCGCGTGTAACTGTCGATCGTCAGCGGAATGAAGTCGGCGCCAGCGCTGCTGAGCGCCTGCGTGAGGGCCAACTGGTCCTCGAACAGCGGAACCCCGCCGCGCGGCTGGATCAGCGGTGTCGCGCCGCGCGCGGCATAACATAGCGACGGGAAGCGCTGGTCGGGCAGTGTGGCGAGGAAGCGTTGCACCTCGTCCGGGGCGATGCCGCGCGCCAGCGGGTGCGACAGCACCTGCGCCCGCTGCCGCTCCAGATCATGCAGTCGCGCGGATACGCTGGGTCGTGCCATTTTTCAGGTCCTCGAATAGGTCGACAATGGCCGCGCCGATGTCCGGCCGCTGGTGGTACACACGGTCGAAGCCGTAGCCCCTGAACAGGGCCTCGACCTCGGCCTCGGGGCGGTTGCCAACCACGACGTTGCCGCCGACATACAGCAGCACCTGGCCCATGCCCATGGCCGTCAGCCGGTGGCGGAAATCGGCGCACCAGTACTCGCCCTCGCCATTGAGCGACGAGACGAATACGGCGTCGGCGTTGGTCTCGAGCGCGGCCTGGCAGAAGTGCTCGGGCCGGTTGCGGGTGCGCAGGTTGAACACCTGGCAACCCGACTCCTCCAGCGCCAGATGCATGATGCGGTTGCCCACGACATGGATGTCGTCGCCGATCACCCCGATCACCAGGCGCGGCCTGCGCGGCGCGTCTGCCGTCATGGCGCGGGTCCGCGCGCGCCTGCCGGGGCGGGCGCCGAGGCAGCCGTGTCGAGGCCCAGGCGCTCAAAGGCGTCCTGCTTGATGGTCTTGCGGTCGAGCTTGCCGGCGTTGCCGGTGATGGGGAAGGCGTCGAAATGCAGCAGTACCGCAGGCACCATGTGATTGGGCAGGTTGGCCTTGAGGAACTGGGTCAGAACCGCCTGTGGCACGGCCTGACCACTGACGCTCGTATAGGCGCAGCCGACATCCTCTCCCACCGTGATATTGGGAATCGCGAAGGCCACGGCGTCGACCACGTCGGGATGGCGTGTCACTTCGGCCTCGACCTCGGTCGGACTGACGCGGAAGCCCTTGGTCTTGATCATGTCGTCGCCACGCGCCACGAAGTACAGAAAGCCCTCCTCGTCGCGGTACACCTTGTCGCCGCTGTAGACGAGTGTTTCTCCCGGAAACCGCGGGTGGGTGCGAAACGACTTGGCGGTGTTGACCGGGTCGTTCCAGTAGCCCTTGGTGACGGTGGCACCGCGGTGGACCAGTTCACCGACGACATTGGCCGCGCACTCCTCACCTTGTGCGTCCAGCACCATGACCTGGCAGTCCGGAATCGACTTGCCGATCGAGGTCGGGTGCGAATCCAGTTTGCCGGGGGCGAGGTAAGTCGAGCGGAACGCCTCGGTCAGGCCAAACATCGAATAGATCCTGGCGCCCGGGAAGGCCCGCTGGAGGTCGGCGATCATGTCGGACGAAAGCCGTCCCCCGGTGGAGCACACGTAGCGAAGGGGCGAGAAATCGAAGCCGGAGGTCATGACCTTCAGGCGCCGGTCGAACATCTTGGTGATGAAAACCGGCATCACCGGCAGCGCCGTGATCTTGTACTTGGACATCATGGCGAACAGGTCATTCGGCAACGCCAGGTCGTGCAGGTACAAGGTGCAGCCTTTGCGCAGGGTCTGCCAGATCTGGTTCATGCCGTAGTCGAAATTGAACGACAGCACGCAGCCGATGCGGTCGTCCTCACGCGTTTCGAGGTACTCGGAGGTGATGTCGGCGCCTTCGGCCAGATTGCGGTGGGCGATGAGAATACCCTTGGGCCGGCCGGTCGATCCCGACGAGTAGATGATGGCGGCGTTGTCGTTGCCGATGCGGTCGAAGAATCCGCGCGGCTGAATGAAGCGGCGCAGATAGGGCAGGTTCGGCCATTCGTTGCTGACCTCGCCATGGCCGGTGATGAGCCGCGTCAGGTGTTCGAACTCTGCCACCTCGTTGAGGCGATCGGCGTCGGTGATCATGGCCGACATGCCCGAGTTCTCGATGATGTGCCGGATGTTGGGACCTTTCAGGCGCGGCAGTATGGGCACCACCACGGCATTCGCATACAGCACGGCGAGGATGGCCAGTATCTGGTCGACCGTCTTGTCCATGCAGATGCCGATCCGGTCGCCCGTCTTGACGCCGATCTCGCGCAGGCACTCGGCACCGGACAGTGCCTCGGTATGCAGCTCGCCAAATGTGATCGAGCGGTCTTTCGACACGACGGCGGTCTTGTCCGGCAGGCGTTGGGCGGTTTCGGCAAGGTATCGGGGAATCGAGGCGGGCATCGTATTGAACCTTTCTTCAACTGCGGTCTGGGCAGGCGCTGGCGGCATTCGGATGGGGGGTGGAGTGCCGCAGGGCGGCGTCTGGGGCAGGCCCTGCCGCCAACGGCGCCCTGGCCGCGCTAGCCCGCTCTGCCACCGGAGGTCTGCTTCTTCCGTACCAAAGCCACCAGGCTGGACAGGTGCGCGAGATTCTCCCGGACGATTTCCTCGCCCTCGAACTCGACGCCAAACTGCTCCTGCGCAAACATGGCCAGGGACACGATAGTGAACGAGTCCAGTATGCCGGCCTCGAGCATGTCCATGTCCGGATCCAGCGGACCGTCGTAACCGGTTTCCTCCCGGATGAATTTTGCGAGAATTTCTGCTTCGCTGTGCAAATTGACCCCCTCTGTGGATACTGGCGCAATGCGGATGGTGAAGATCATCGCACATCCCCGGAGGGCCACGCCGCGGCGGCGGTCAATTTCTCCGGAGTAAGCCGCAGGCGCGGGCGCTTGCCGCCGGGCGTCGACAGGAACACGAACGGGGCTCTGTCGGCCAGCATCAGTTCGAGCTTCCATGCCTGGAAAAACACGGCCCGGCCGACGCGCTTCCAGCCCAGGTGGGCGTGTGCCTTGCGCGAGGCCAGGTTGAACCGGGTCAGGCGGCTGAAGGTATAGCGGATGTGGCGCGCGCGCAGATACTCGTTGGCGCCATGCCATATGGCCAGGAAGCCGATTCCCATGCGGTGTTCGGGAAGGATGTAGAAGTCGAAATCGAATACCGAGCGCTCCGGCTCCGCCAATTCGTAGGTGCAGCGGACTTCGTCCTCTTCGTAGGCCTTGAAACAGAACCACGCATACCCGATCAGCGTGTCCTTGCGGTACGCACCGAGGCAGATCGCACCTTGGTCGAAGCGTGATGACTTGATCTCCGCGCGCGCGGGCATGGCGTCCACCGCCGGGTGCCCGCGCCCGATTTCGGTGAATCGGAGGTTTTTCGCCAGGTTGGGCGGCAACAATGCCTTGTCCCCAATCGGCTGCACCATGAATTCATAACAGTAGATGCCCAGGCCCGGCGACAAGGGGCGCAGCAGGCGGTCTGCCGCATACAGGGCACCCGCCAGCAAGCCAAACTTCCGGAATGGACTGAGAAAGCGCTGGAGGTTTCTACGCAGTTCCATGTCAATGGGCCAGCGCCGGTGATTGCGCCGCGCTGCCGATGGCCTCCAGCGATGCGCTGACCAACGCCGGCGCATCTTCTATTTCGGTGGTCTGCCAGAACGAGGGGCCATTGGCGATCCGGCTGCGTACAGCAAACCCGGCCTGCTCCCACTGGCCCAAGGCCATTTGCGCCACCGGGCTCAATCTGGCTTCCTCGCGCGTGGAAAGCTCCAGCCATTCCAGCCTGCGCATGGGGTCCGCCGGCGCCACGGGCGGCGGAGCCAGTACGGCTTGCTCCAGGCCCCGCGCCAGGCCCGGCGACACACCATAACCCGCGACTTCGATATTTTCTCCGGCCGCGAGTTGCTGGCGCAAAGCCTCGCTGACGCCCTTTGTATTGCCGCCCAGCATGTCGCCGGCGAGCTTGAGGCGAAGGAACTGCTGCCACTGGGTCTTGCCGGCAGTCACCGGTGACCAGAACAGGAAATTGCACGGATCGGGCAAGTGCCGCGCCGCGTCGGCGGCCAACAGGCAACCCGCGCGCAGACCCCACAACCACAGCGCAGCCGCGCTGCGCTCGCGCAGCCATCGGGCGCCCTGGACCACGTCGCCGACCCAGTCGTGCCAGGTTGCGTCGGCCGAGTCTCCGGAACTGTCGCCGCAACCCAGCAAGTCCATCTGCAGTACCGCGAAGCCGGCCTGTGCCATCGCGCGCGCCTGCAGCGCCGCCATGCGGCGGGCCTTGTTCATCTCTTCTGCGAACGGAGGCACGTACAGCACGGAGCCGACGGATCGCGCCGTGTGCGACGGATGGAACAGGCACATGCGCTGGCCCGGGCGACCGGCATCGGCGGCGAGGAAGAATGCCTCGGGTTGAAAGGGCATGGGCGCCACGGTCCGGACGGACGGGGGAGTCACCATGGCCGCGTCGGCCGCATCAGCGTCCGATCGGAAAATAGTCTATGCCCTGCGAGCGCACGAACTTAGGGTCGTACAGGTTGCGTCCGTCAAACACCAGCGGCGTCTTGAGCTTTTGTTTGATCGTGTCCATATCGGCGCTGCGGAATTCTTTCCATTCCGTGACGATGACGAGTGCGTCCGCGCCGTCCAGCGCGTCCATGGCTTTGCTG
>Ga0105049_10002834_pt1 | contig 20526 bp, 12 predicted proteins | sample MAT06_FD_78087 | JGI IMG/M metagenome (GOLD analysis project Ga0105049, IMG submission 78087) | Freshwater microbial communities from Lake Fryxell liftoff mats and glacier meltwater in Antarctica - MAT-06 | ecosystem: Environmental > Aquatic > Freshwater > Ice > Liftoff microbial mat | place...
AGATTTCCCGCGTGAAGGCCGACATGCGGACGATCACGGTCTCCCTCGAGTCCTACTACATCGACTTCAACCGCTACCCGATTACAGCCCAGTGGGTGAATGGCGCCGGTGCTCCCGCCCCGGCCACATTCAACAACCGACTGCGTGGGGTAACCACACCGGTTGCCTATCTCACGTCGCTTCCCACCGATATCTTCTGGAAGTCGACGACGGCTTTTCCCGTGACCCCCGGTCAGGATCCGACTTTCGAGTACGGCGACTACACAACATCTGTCGTCGGCGAGAACTTCGCACCGCTTCCCCACTACAACCTCTTCCAGGAGCGGGCTGCGATGACGGCCTATTACGGAAATCGCGGAGTTATTCAATGGTTCCTGAATAGCGCCGGGCCCGACCGAGTAAACGACTTTCAGGACAACAGCCCGGCGGGCCTCACCAAGCCTGTCACCCTCGCCGCTGCCTTGATTGCGGGGAGCGAGAGGACCTACGACCCGACCAACGGCACCGTCTCCAGGGGCGACGTGGCCCGCACGAACGCCGAGCAGCGCAACTAAGTCTCCCGTGCCGATCCGCGCCGGCGGCGAAGCCCCACATGGCTTCGTCGTCGGCGCGGTGGCTTGATTCGGGGCTTGTGTTCCCGTCGCGTTTGGGAGCACTTCCTCTACCTTTGGCGGACTAGTCGAAACAGACCCACCCTCCGGGGGCCGGCGGCGCGATGGACCTGAATCCCTCGAAAATCACCCTCAAGCACGACCTGCGTGCGCTCCCCTACATTTTCCCCTTCCTCGCGATCTTCGCCGTTTTCATCGGCTATCCGCTTTTCTACAGCGTGTGGATCAGCCTGCACCGGGTCACGATCTACTCGGATTTCTACGACCTGTTCGGCACGATGGACTTTGTCGGGGTGGACAACTACGCCCAGCTTGTTCGCGATCCGGTGTTCTGGTGGTCGATCTTCCTGACCTTCGTGTATTCGGTGCTGACGATTGTGCCGGGGATGGCGCTGTCGCTGGCGCTGGCGCTGCTGCTGAATCGGCAGATTCGCGGCTTCGGCCTGCTGCGAAGCGGGTTCTACCTCCCCAACGTGTTCGACCTGTACGTGGTCGGCGTGATCTGGCTGCTGATCTACAATCCCGGCGGCGGGCTGTTCACGTCGGTTCTGCTCTGGTTCTCGGGATTTGTCGATCCAGTGCTGCTCAAGACGCTGGGCGGGGCCCGCGTCGGCACCGTTGACATGTCAGGAGTGCTGCGCGGGCCCGTTGAAATCTTTGCGCGCACGGGCATCCTCAACAATCCCTACACCACACTCCCCGCGATCGCGTTCACGATGATCCTCAAGAACGCGGGCTTTGGGATGATCCTGTTCCTGACGAGCCTGAACAGCATCAATCAGTCGATCTTCGAGGCGGCGGACGTCGACGGCGCCTCGGCGCGCCAGAAGCTCTTTCTCATCACGCTTCCGCTGCTGCGCCCGATCATCCTCTTCCTCACGATCACGGGCCTGATGGGAACGCTGAACGCCTTTGCGGAAATCTATGCGATGACCGACGACACCGGCGGCACCAGCGTGAACGTCGCGGGCGTCACGCTCCAGAGCGCGCGCATCAGCGGCTACCACCTCTACAAGAACTTCGATCAGTCGATGTATGGCGAGGCGGCGGCGATCAGCTTCATGCTGCTGCTGATCGCGCTCGTGATCAGCTTTCTCAACTACAAAGTCCTCAGCCCGCGGGATTGACGATGGACAAGAGCCCCAACCCCATCGCCGACGCGATCGCGCATCCCGTCTCTCCCCAGGGGGCGGCCATTGTGCGTAATTCGGCGGTGTATATCGTGCTGCTGGCGCTGCTGGCGGTGGTGATGCTGCCGCTGGGCTGGATGATCCTGACGGCGTTCAAGGCCAAGGGTACGGCGTTTCAGCTTCGCTTCGTTCCGCAGACGACGATCGTGTCGCCGGTGGCTTCGGAGCCCGCGGTTCCGCTGCCGGTCGTTGGCGGAGGCGGCGGATGGCTCCACTTGCAGTATGTGAATCCCACGGCCACCCGGTCGAGGCGGTGGTCGTCGATGCCGCCGGGGTAGAGACACGCCAGCAACTCGGCCAGCTTTTCGGCGGCGTCTGGGTTGGATACGTGGGTCCACTCAAGGGCGGCTCCCTCGAGTACGGCTTTTCCGTGAATGGGGAGGCCACAGTCGCCGATCCCGCGGTGGCTTCATCGGGGAAGGCGCTCTCGCTGGCCGCGGTCAAGGACGGGGTGGTGAACTTCACCGGTAAGCCAATCGTATCCGTCTATCGCGACGGGGACAACGTGATCGCGAATCTCTCTTCCGATCCGGGCCGTCGGCTGTTGCTCGACCTCGGCGATGGCGACAGCCTGTCGATTCCCGAGACGGCGCCGGGCGAGTACAACCTCACCACCAGCGCGGGACGGGCGGAAGGATTCCGCATCGAGGAGCGCATCCCCTTCTCCGCCGCCGTCGCGCGGCTCTACACGCTCGACAATTTCAACGCCATCGTCAACAATCCCGATTTCGCATTCGCCAAGTACTTCATGAACTCGCTGATCACGGCGGGATCGGCGGCCACGCTGACGGTCCTGATCTGCACGATGGCGGCGTTCGCCTTTGTGGTGTTCCCGTTTCACTACCGCGATCCGCTATTCCTGGTGCTGCTGTCGTCGATGCTGGTGCCGGGGATGATCTACATGGTGCCCCAGTTCAGCATTACGCTGTCCCTTGGATGGATGAACACTTACCAAGGGATGATTGTGCCGCACCTGCCCAACGTGTTTGGCCTGTTCCTGCTGAGGCAGTACATCGCCCAGATTCCCAAGGACCTCTTCGCGGCGGCGGAAATCGACGGCGCCAGTGATATTCAGGTCTTCCAAAACGTGGTGATTCCCGTGTGCCTGCCGATCATGGTAACGCTGTTCCTGCTCACGTTTGTGACGCAGTGGTCCAACTTCCTGTGGCAGCTTATCGTGAACACCGGCGATTCGAACGTGCTGACGCTTCCCGTTGGCCTCCAACAATTCAAGGGCCAGAACGCCAACGAGTGGGAAAAGATCATGGCGGGCGCGTGCTTCTCGATCATCCCCATCGCCGTGCTCTTCCTCGCGCTGCAGAAATACTTCCTTCAGGGCCTGACGGCCGGATCGGTGAAGGAATGACCGCCCGCCTGCTCAGAATCGCCGCCGCCGCGCTGTCCCTCCTCGCCCTTGGCTCCTGCGGCGATCCGCGCGGCAAGGTCCCCGAAGGCGCCGTCCGCATCCAGATTTGGCAGGCTTTCAACACGGAGGAGACCGCCGTCTTTCGCGAGATCATGAACGATTTCGAGAAGGAGTGGGAGTCGAAGAACGGCAAGAACCTGATCGTTGATTTGCAGTATGTCGCCTACAACGACATGTTCACGAAGCTGAAGACGGCGGCGATGGCCGACATCACGCCGGATGTGGCCTTTCTCGATGCGATCAAGGTCACCGACATGAGCTTCGGCAAGGGGCTCGTTCGGCTCGACGAGCTGGAGTCCTTCAAGCGCGACTTCGGCACGATCGAAACTGCTCGGGAGCAATTCGTCGGCGCCTCGTTCGACGCGGGACTTGTGAACAGGCTCGGAGAGACGGGTCTCTACGGATTCCCGGTTCAGACCACCACCGTCTCGCTCTTCTGGAATCGCGAGATATTCCGCAACAAGGCGACTGAGCTGCGCGCGGCGGGGCTCGATCCCAACCGCGCCCCGCGGGACTGGGACGAGATGGTGGCCTATGGCAAGGTGCTCACCGACACCCAGCGCGGCGTCTATGCGTTTGGAACCTACGGCTCGCTGTGGTTCAACTTCCCCTTCTTCAACATGTATGGCGTCGGCTTTGTGAAGTACGACGAGCAGGGCGTCGGCCATCCCGACATCGACACGCCCAACGGCATCGCCGCGATGACCCGCATTCTGGCCATCGTCAACAGCGGCGTGGAGGGCGGCGCGTGGAAGCGCAGCGCCCTGGGCCCCGACGCGGGATTCCTCAACCGCAACTACGCCATGGCGCTGTCGGGCCCGTGGAACGTGGAGAACTTCACCAACGCCGGACTCGATTTCGACGTGGCGCTGATCCCTGCGCCGACGCAGGCGGAGATCGACGCGCTCGGTCTGCCGCCTTCCGATCCCGAGTTGGTCGAAAGCCTCGGAATCCAGGCGTGGTCGTCGTCGAATGTCGGCGGGCAAACGGGCGTCATCCTGCGATCCTCCAAGGATCCCGACCTGGCGTTCCAGATGCTCAGCTACTTCACCAGCGAGCCCGTGCAGCGGCGCTGGTCCACCACGCTGGGCCAGATCCCCGTCCGCCTCGCCGCATGGGAGAATCTGGACATGACCAAGTACCCCTACGTCCCCAAGTTCATGCTCCAACTCCGCCTCGCCAAGCGCATCCCTCAGATCCCGCTCTACGGAACACTCGAGTCCGACGTCTTCAATCCCCAGATCGACCTGCTTCTCCAGAACCGCCAGACTCCCGCCGAGATGGTCGAGAAGATGGAGGCGTCGATGCAGCGCCGCATTCTCGACCGCATCAACGAGGCCGCGGAGCGCACGCCGAGGTAGCGTCGGCAGACACCATGGATTTCCCACTTCCGTATAGACGCGAACTGCCCGGCGGCCTCGTCGTCGCATCAACGCGGCCGGAGCACGCCGACCAGCTCGAGCAGCTCCAGATCACCGTGTTCCCGACGCTGGCCCACGAGGAGCGCTTCCGCGCGGAGCACTATCGCAGGCACATCGAGCTCTTTCCCGAGGGCCAGTTCGTCGTCCTCGATGGCGACCGCGTGGCGGGGGCGACCAGCAACATCCGGCTCGATTTCGACTTCGATCATCCGGGCCACACCTTCGCCGAGTTGATCCAGGGCGGGTACTTGACCTCGCACGAGCCCGAGGGCGCGTGGCTCTATTGCGCCGACATCGGCACGCATCCCGACTATCGGGGACGCGGCATCGCGAGGGCCCTGTTCCAGGCGCTTCACGAGGTCGTGCGTGCTCTGGGGCTGCGCGGGCAGGTGGCGGTGGGGATGCTGAGCGGATACGGCGCGGTGCGCGAATCGTGCTCGCCGGAGGAGTATTACGATCGACTGGCGCGGGGCGAGATATTCGACCCGACAGTGTCGGTGCAGGCGCGGCTCGGGTTTGCGCTACGCGGCCTCGTGCGCGGCTATCTGGACGATCCCGTGTGCGATGGGTGCGGGGCGCTGCTGGTGCTCGATGCGGATCGCGACGTCGCGACTACCGGCCGCGGGCGAAGCTGACGACTTCCTGCTGGGAGAGGATCCCCGTCCGCGTGGAAATCGTAACGCCGGAGGGTGTCGTCAGTACGAAGGTCGGTGCGCGAACAATCTCGTATCGCCTGACCAGTTCGCCGTGCTCGGCGACTTCCAGCAGAACGGGAACCGCCGCGGCATTGATTTCGGTGAAGAAGGATGCGGACGCCGAGAGCGTCTCGGCCAGCTTGCGCGACGGCTGTACATTGGCCGAATAGAAGACCATCAGGATGTTCTTGCCTTCGCGCTCGCCCTGCGCCAGCGCGGGGCCCAGTGCGCGAAAACCGGGCGTCGCGATCTGTCCACTGCTCGTCGATGGACCGCTCGCCGCGCTCGCGGCCAATGGATAGCAGAATACTTCGCGGTTGATGTCGGTAAACGCCGTGGCATAGCGACCGCCCACGATGTAGATCGCGCGCCGTGCGCTGTCCAGCACCGCCGAGGAGTAGTAGCGCGCCGTCAGGGTTGTATTCGCCGCTTCCCACTCGGTGATGCCATCGGGGAGTAGCTCGGCGTACTGGATCCGCTCGACGAGTTCGCCGCCGGTCGTGCGCCCGCAAAAAAGGAACATGTACTGGTCGGAGGCGCAGACCGACGCGCCATTGACGGGGAACGCCAGCCTGCCTGGCGATTCGGACCACGACGAGAGTGAACCGTCGGACTGAATCTTGGAGAGGAATATCCTGTCGGTTGTCGTGTCCTCGCCATCCCCCGCGCGGCCCCCCACCGTATAGATCGCCCCGTTGTGGTGAAAGGCGCCGTGGAACCAGAGCGGCGTTGGAAGATCCGGCATGCGGAACCATGTCGAGGGCCCGCCCGTCGCGGGATCGATGTTGGCGCCGTGGACCTCGCCGGTGATTGCGCCGCTGGCATCCTGTCCGCCGATCACATAGATGTGCTTGCCGTCGCTGACGGCTGCCGCGCCCACGGACGCCGTACTGCGCCAGGGGGCACTCTTCTGCCACGGCCCCAGCGTCCCCGCGGCGCCCGCGCGCGAAAAAAAGGCGACGTTGCTCGGCTTCTTGGAATAGGCCGTCGCGCTGAAGGACTCCTCGACCTCCTGCCCTCCCACGACGATTACGACACCGCCGACAGCCAAGACGGAATTGCCGATGTAGATGAGCTTCGCGGGGAGAGCGCGGTTTTCCGCCCACACGCCCAGAGTGCGGTCCGGATTCACGCGGGCAGAGAGCACCGAGGCCGTGAACCCCGACGGCGTGTCGCCCGATACCGCGTAGAGGTAGTCGCCAACGAGCGCCGTGCCGTGGAGGTTGCGGGCAGCGGGCAGGGGAGAGACGGGAAACGACCGCTGGGCGTGGGAATCCGCCGCGGCGAGTGCCGCCGCGATCGCGAATGCCAGAATGCGAATCCGATCCGAGACTCTCATGCGTCGAAACCTCGCCAGTTCCACCTGTGCGTATCACTCGCACGGCGTCCGTCAATTGGGAGACAGGATTTTCCCGGCGGCAACTCCAACCTATCGCTACGGATCGTATCCATCGGCGCCGAAGACGTAGAGTCGCCCCATATTGCTGGGGAGGAGAAGCGTCCGCCCGTCGGAGGCGACGGCGATGCCAATATACTGGTCGCCGCTGGCCTCGCTTCGCAGCAGCAGCTCCCTCGCGTTCTCTGCGTCCCAAGCGCGGAAAGTGGAATCGATCGCCACGGAGAAAAGGCGGGAGGAGTCCGGTAGGAACGCGAGTCCAACGACCCGGTTCGTGTGCCCGGTGAAGTCCAAAGCCATCGTGCCCTTCTCCAGATCGACGGACCTGATCAGCCATTCCTTCAGTGTGGCAAAGGCCATCGTGCGATTGTCGCTCGAGAAGGCAAAAATATCCGACTCGCCCCAGTCGCCGGTTTCCCCGAAGACCCTCTCCATCGTCGCGGACCGATAGACTTCCACGGTATTGGAGGTTCGGTCTATCCACCGCGCGACGGCAAAGAGAGACCCATCGCCGCTGAACTTGACGTGCCTCACGGGGGGGCCTTCGGGGATCGACTGCCGCTGCTTCCAGTTGCGGGTTTCGTAGATCGCCGCGGCGTTATCGAACGCGAGCACAAGGCTCGATCCATCGGGAGAGAACGCCGCCGTCTTGACGGCGTCGGGCGAGAGCTTGGCCGCGACGTTCTTCTTCTCCCTGTCAAACACATCGCCGGGCTGATCGAACACGACGCGATAGCGCCCATTGTCGCTGATTGCATTTCGACCGCTCGCAATCACGGCCTTGACGCCCGAGGCCGATACCAACCTGGCCCCCTCCGGACTCTCCCATTGATCGTCGAGGCTTGCATAGGAGGAGTCGGCGGAGGAATACACCGAGGCCCTCTCCGCCGACTTCCATTTTACCGGCATCGGATTCTCGTCAAGGACTTGGGGCGTCGGATCGATCATCGGGATATCCCAGACCAGAACCTTGCTGTCATAGCCCGCCGTGGCCAGCCGCTTGCGTTCCGGATCGAAGGCGCCATCCCAGATCAGCCCCTCGTGGCCGGAGTACCTTGCCATCGGGCGCGCCGACGCCACGTTCCACAGGGCGAATGTCCCGTCATGGGAGAACGTATAGACATGCTCTCCGTCCTTCGCGAAAAGCCCGCGATACACCGCGTCGGTATGCAGCCGGAGCGTGGCCGTTTCCTCGAAGGTATCCGCGAGGTAGATTTTCGCGTCGCCGTCCCAGGAGGTTGTCATCAGCAGGTTCCCGGCGGGGCTGAGGACCGCCGACGTCACACCGCTCCGATGCGTCGTCTGGAGCGTGCGCAGGAGTTCCCCGGTCTCCACGTCCCAGAACTTCACGGATCGGTCGCGCGAGCCAGTGACGACCTGCTTGCCATCCGATGTAAAGACCGCCGAAAACACGATCTTCGTATGCCCCGCGAGTTCCGTGAACTTATCCGATTCCAAGTCCCAGATGCGCGCGGTGAAGTCCCCGGAGGATGTCAGGACCAGCGGCTTCGTCGGATGGAATTCGGCGGCATAGACCCATCCCTTGTGCCCCTCCAGGACTCGCAGGCACTCGCCCGTCGCCACGTCCCACAGCCTCGCCGTCTTGTCCTTGGAAGTCGAAAGCAGGCGCGTCCCATCGGGTGAGTAGGCGACGTTGTATATCTTGTCCTCGTGCCCGACGAGCGGAGTGGTTGCCCGCGACTCGAGGTCGAAGATCGACAGCGACTTGAATTCACCGCCAAAGGCCAGATGCTTTCCGTCCGGCGACCACTCGCAACACAGAAGCTGGGCGGGGGCGTCGATGGAATCCGCGAAGAGCCGCATCCGCTTTTTCAGATAGTACCACTCCCACTCCCTCAGCGGCTCTGGCGCGCTCTGGATGACTTCCCGCGCCTTGCGCAGGTTGATGGAATTGATCGAGGCATCGGCGTACCCAACTGCCGCAAAATACTGCTCCCGCTGCGCAAGGTTCTGGCTCGCCTCGGCGAGATCGCGCGCCGTGTCGGCCTTGCCCTTCTGGCGCCACGCATAGGCGGCGAAAAGAAGCGAGCAACCCGTGAGCGCCAACACGCCGCGGATCGCCGAGCGGCGCTGACCCTCTCGCCGCTCGAGCGCCGCTTCCCGCGCCGCGATCGCTGCCAGGAGGCGCTCCCGCTCACCCGCGTCGTACACCCCCATGCACTGGAGACGTGCCAGAACCAGGTCGTTGTTGCGAAGCGCCAGCCCCACGTAGCGGCGGTGGAGCTCCTCCTGCAGCGGAGCGACCTCTGCGCTTCCCTGCCAGAGGTTCAGCGAGCGCTCCAGCCGAGCGAGAAGCCGCTCGAAATCCCCGTATCCTTCCAGCTTCGACGCCATCTCCTCTCTCACGAGCGCCACCAGCTCGATGGCCTCGCGCCGCCGCGCCGTACCCGTCAGGTACTCGCGCAGGCGGGAAAGCAGCGCCGCCGCGGTCAGCTTGCGATCGCGCCAGTCGGGGACGAGCAACTCCTCCGTCAGCGCGGCAAGCTCGGGCGGAACGGCGCGCCCCTCCGCAGCCACGTCGATGGGGCGCCACTGGCCGACCTGTGCCTGCCGAAACGCCTCGCGCGAAGTCTTTCCGATGTAGAGGACGGAACCCGTGAGGATGGTGTAAAGCGTTCCGCCGAGTAGGAAGGTATCCGTCCATGGGCCAATTTTCGCGGCGGTGCTTTCCGTCTGCTCTGGCGCCATGTAGGCCGCGGTTCCAGCGGGATTGTTGGCAGTGGACACGTTGGGCGGAAGCTGGGGATTGGAGGGCCGCCACATTTCGGGCAGCGTGGCGGGATCAACGCTTGCGGCCAGGCCCCAATCGATCAACTGCACCTCGCCGAACTCGCCCACCATCACCTGGGAGGGCTTCAGATCGCGGTGTACGATGCCGCGCGAATGGGCAAAGGCAACCGCCTGAACCACTGCCATGAAGATCGAAAAGTGCTTCTGGAGATAGTCTTCCCCGGCCATCTCGGTGAAATCGGACCTCAGTAGCCGCGACCACGGTGTTCCCGTGACCAGCTTCATCGCGATCACGGGCTTCATCGACTCATCAAGGCCCAGATCGTAAACTGGCAGGATATTGGGATGGTCCAGATGCGCCGCCGTCTTGGCTTCGCGGAGGAAATAGCGGTGCAGAAGGATGCTTGCCGGCGTGGACTGCTCGCCTTCGCGCGTCAGATCTTCGCGGATGCGCTTGATGGCGACGGTCCTGCCCAGGCTGACCTGTTCCGCCTTCCAAACCTCGCCGACGCCCCCCTCGCCGATGGAGGAGATCGAGCGGTAGCCGCTGGCGCTTCCCGGTACCGGCCCGAAGGCATCGTGGGCCGGGGCCGTGCCAAAGGTGAGCGTGCCCCAAGATTGAGAAGCCGATATCGGCGAATCGGATACCGCGGGCCTCGCCATCGTCGCGTCCGTCCCAAGTGATTCGGCCTCGGGATCCGGTTGAACATCCGCCGCGAGCCACGCGCCGCCGGGTCCCATATAGGAAGTCTCTGGTCCATCGGGAAGGTCGGGCGGCGGCTTTCCGATTGTGGGCACTTGAATATCGGACATCGACATGGCGCCCCTGTGACGCGGGCTGCCGATCCTTGCGGGAATGCGCCGTCGTCATGACAAGCGCCGCCGTACGCTGATTGCAGGGCCGGATCAGGTCGATGGAAAAGGCCCGACGCCACCGCGAATTGGGCCTCTCGAAGAAGGCATCTTCCAAGCCCGCCAAGAGGTGGAAGCCGAAGAGACTTGGAACCACAAACGAGAACGCCGCCGAGTAGGATCGGAAGCGCCTGCTAAGTCGAGCAATTTGAACTGCGCGCCATGAGAGATTCGACCTCCCGACCCTCTGATCCGCAGGCGAGATTCAGAACACTGAAAAACACAGGGTTTACGACGTAAACCACTGCTACGGGGCACGCTGGCGCTACGCCCTAGTACCCCCACGCTTGAAAGGAATCGCCGTGAGGGAGAACGCTTGCCGCAATCGGGAGCCCAAGCGCAGACTATTCCTCCACCCCGGTTTCGTGGAAGGGCTCCGCATGACCTCCAACATCCTGCTGATCGAAGACGACAAGAACTTCCGTCAGGTGGTGACCTACGCCCTCAAGCAGGCGGGATACGCCGTGGTTGCAGCAGCGAACGGGCAGGAGGGGCTGGATCTGCTCTCCTCCGGAAAACCCGACCTTGTTCTGTGCGACCTGAAGATGCCTGTGTTGGATGGGATGGCCTTTCTCGCCGAGAAAACGCGGCGGGGGGATGAGACACCGGTGATCGTCGTGACAGCGTTTGGCAGCATCGAGAGCGCTGTTGAGGCGATGAAGGCTGGCGCCGTCAATTTCGTCACCAAGCCCTTGAATCAGGACGCCTTGAGGATGGCAATTTCCCGAGCGCTGGAGCGCCAACAGCTTCGGGCGGAGAACCGCATCCTGAGAGAACGCGTCCATGGTGGGCGGGCTGTCGATCGTTTGCTGGGTGCCTCGGCTGTGATGCAGTCGCTCCGGGGTCTGCTCAGCCAACTGGCGGAGTCTCCGGCGACGGTGCTGCTCCGAGGTGAATCGGGTGTTGGCAAGGAACTGGCCGCTCGGACCCTTCACGAGGACGGGCCGCGCGGCTCTTCGGGAAGATTCGTCGTGCTCAACTGCGCCGCCATCCCTGCCGAGCTGCTCGAATCGGAACTCTTCGGCCACAAGAAGGGCTCCTTCACCGGTGCCCACGGCGATCGCGTTGGGAAGTTCGAGGCGGCGGACAATGGGACCCTCTTCCTTGACGAGATTGGCGACATGCCCTTGCCGCTTCAGGCCAAGCTCCTCCGCGCCTTGCAGGAAGGGGAGATCGAGCGCATTGGCGAGAACCAAGTGCGCCGCGTGAAGGTGCGTGTTGTTGCGGCCACGAATCAGCCGCTGGAGGCGCTGGTTGATGACGGTAAGTTTCGCCGCGATCTGTTCTATCGGCTTGCCGTCGTTCCTGTGGAACTTCCCCCGCTTCGCGAACGTCGCGAGGACATCGAACTCCTTGCGCGAACGCTTCTTGCGCGGCACGGCTCACCGGGGGCAGAGGTTTCGCCGGATGCCCTTGGGCTGTTGCGGCATCATCCCTGGCCGGGAAACGTGCGTGAGCTGGAAAACCTCATGCTGCGAGCCTGTGCGCTCAGGCCGGGCCTGAAGTGCCTTGAACCAAGTGACCTGACGCCCCTTGCGATTGCTGGGGCGGCTGATCCGACTGCTGGACTGTTGGCGGGCGGGACGATCATCTTGCCGGCAGCGGGAATCAGCTTCGACGAGATCGAACGGCGATTGCTGCTTACTGCGTGGGAGCAAAGCGGAAACAACCAGACGCGCGGTGCCAAGCTCCTCGGTCTTTCACGCCAGGCCTTCATCTATCGGCTTCAAAAGATCGGCGTGATCCAACCCTATGGAGAAGGCAAGGGGGAGGCGGCAGAGTGAAACGCTCTTACCAGATCACCGTCGTCGCGGCCCTCTCGATTGTCCCAACCGTGGCGCACTACGTCACCGACGCTCATGATGGCCCCACTCACGAAATTTATCAGCGTTTCTACTACCTGCCCGTGATCCTCGCCGGACTCTGGTTTGGTGCGCGCGGGGGGCTGATCACCGCTGTGCTGATCGCGATCGCCTATTTCCCTCACGCCATCCACGGCTGGCACGGCCCGCATTCCACCTTCTACCGCTTCATGGAGGTTTTCATGTATCTGGTGGTTGGCTGCCTGACCGGTTGGCTCACAGATCGACTGCGGACCTCCAGCGAGTCGGAGCGACGGGCGAGGGCGGAGGCCGAGCAGGCGTACACAACGCTCAAGTCCAAAACCGATGAACTCTTCCTCCTTGAAGAACAGCTTCGCCGCGCAGACCGACTGGCGGCGCTCGGGCAACTGAGCGCGGGGCTCGCTCACGAGATCCGCAACCCCCTCGCCTCCATCAAGACCTCGGTCGAAATCCTCGGCGCCCGGCTGGTGCAGGCAGAACGCCCCCCGGACGAACCGGACTTCGCCGGGATCATCCTGGAGGAAACGGCCCGGCTGGATACGATCCTCACGGAGTTTCTTCAATTCGCCAGAGTGGAACAAGCACGGCCTCAGGATGAACCCCATTGGGCCAATCTTGCCGAGGCTGTCAGCCACGTTTTCGCTCTGACCGAATCCACCCGGGAGCAATCGGGCGTGCGCGTTTCCGTGGATTCCGACCAGTTCAACAGGCCGGTCGCGATCGGTAAATCCCACCTCGAACAAATCTTCCTCAACCTACTGCTCAACTCCATCGAAGCCATGCCCAACGGGGGCGAGTTCATGATCCAATACGTCGGCTCGGACAAGAATCACCTGACGATCTGGGTCGAGGATACGGGTCCGGGCATCAACCCAGAACTGGGCGGGAAGATCTTCGACCCCTTCTTCTCCACCAAGGAACAAGGCAGCGGCCTGGGCCTCTCCATTGTGGAGCGCATTCTGGACAGCCACCGCGGGAGCATCAGGCTGGCAAACGTGGCGGGTAAATCGGCATCGAGATTCGAGATCAGACTACCAGTGATCACGGCAAATCCGGCTGCTCAGTCGTAACGGAAGGTCGGGGAAGCTGAATCCGAACGCGAGGAACATGGCGGTATCGGAGGCACGAAGGCTCGAGGCTTCAGTAACGCCTTCGCACAGGTCCTTGTTTCAAAGCACTGGGTTGCTGGTAATCCATCAAATTCAAGAGGTGTAGCAGCGGCGGGCCTCAGCCTGTCCCTGCGGGATTCCAACTGTTTGCAGGCGTTTGAGCGGTTCCTTCGCCTATTCCGCTGGGTTGGAACGCGGCTCGCGTCATGAGGCCCTTATCGGGGGGATTATCCCTGCGAAAGGAGTCGCTTTGTTGAGGTCAACAATCCAGACAGCATTCCTAGTGGTTCTCGCATCCATCGGATTGATGGGTCCGTTGAGCGCCCACGAGGGGGAGGACCACGGCACTCCCGAGCCGGTGGTGGCCGCGCCGGGTGAGACGTTGCTCTCCGCATCGGGGAGCGGACTGGCCTTCGATGCGGTGCTCAAGTATCCACCGTTCTCGAAGGGCGCCACAGTTCCGCTGACTCTTTATGTTGTTTCTTCGGAAACAAACCGGGCCGTTGAGGGTGCCACGGTGAGCGCGAGTTTCTCCGAGGGCGAGACAAGCGCGACGGTGGATTTTCTGCCGAAGAGCGATGGGCCTTCCGGAGCTTACACGGCAACCGTGACCTCCAGTTCGGAGCAGCCCGCTTCGTGGTTGTTCGATGTTGCCGCAGGCGATGACGCCGATTTGATCGCTATCGGGGGCTTTCAACCGACGCCGGTTTCCGACGCGCCGGAAGCGGAGGCCGCCCACGATCACGGGGACGGCCCGCCACGATTGGCGGTGATGATTTCAATCGGTTCGCTTCTGGTGATCGGGGCTTTCGCACTGGGTCGAATGACCGGCGGAAGAAGGGGACCGCCGCATGAGATCGATCCTGCAAAATGTCAACCTTCGTATTCCCATCAGTCTTCTCGCGTGTGCTCTGCTGACTTCCGTTTCCTTTGGCGGGCCGGGTGGGCCGGGTCATGATCACTCGGGAGCGAGTCTGGCCACGGAGGCCTCGTTCTCGCCCTCGAACGCGCCTCACTCTGTGCCCATTGAAACGCAGCTTCTCGCCGAAATCGAAACGGTTCGCGCAACACGGGAGACCGTGCCGAAGGCCCTTCGTGTGTTGGGCCAGACACGGGTACGACCGGAACTGGAGGCGATTGTCACCGCGCCTCAGGAGGGCCGTCTCATCTCCACCGATGAATATTCCGTTCCGGGCCTGGGCGAATCGGTAACGAAGGGGCAGATCATCGCTATCGTGGAGGAGTCGATTCCCGCCGCGGACCTCGTCATCATTGCCACGGACCGCGCCCGCGCAGCAAGCGACCTTCGGGAAGCTGAAGCCGGCTTGTCTCTCGCTCAGCGTGAATACGACCGAATTAAAGGCCTTGCGGGGGTTGTCACCGACAAGGACGTCTCCGATGCACAAAGCTCCCTTGAAGTTGCCAAGGCCAAGCGCGACGGCTTCTCCGATCAGGTTTCGCTTCTGGATGCCGCCTCGACGAACGGAATCCTCGCACAGAAGCGTCGCCTCATCCGCGCCCCCATCGACGGCGTGATCGCCCAGACCCACGTCACCATTGGCGAGAACGTTGGCCGCGAAAAGCCACTGTTCCACATCGTCGACACGTCCGAACTGCTGGTCGAGGCCGACGTTTTCGAGAACGACGTCGCCTCGGTGCACTCGGCCAAGAGTGCCTCGCTGACCGTCGAGGCTTTTCCGGGAGTCGCCTTTCCCGGCCGCCTCGTATCGCGGGGGACGGCTGTCGATGAAAGAACCCGCGCACTCCATATACTCTTCTCAGTGCCGAATGCGGATCACCGCCTCTTCGCGGGCATGTTCGGCCGTGTCTATATCGAAACCGGCGAGGAGATCACAGGGATGTCGGTTCCCAAGTCGGCCGTCATCGACGTGGAGGGCCAGCAAACCGTGTACGTGAAGACCGGCGGCGAGCAGTTTACGGCGTTCCCGGTGCAGATTCTGGAACGCCTGAGCGACAGGGTTGTCCTTGCTGAGGGCGTTCTCAAGGAGGGCGACCGGGTCGTGGTTCAGGGCACCTATCAAGTGAGGATGAGCAAGCGCGTCGGCAACTAACCGTGTGATACGCCCCGCTGGGCAAATCACCCAACAATTCCCCCAAAGAACTCCCAAGGAAATGCCCATGAAACTCCGTAATCAACAGCTCTCGATTCTTGCAACGGCCTTGCTGTCTGCTTCCATTGCCTCCGCCCAGCAGCACGATCACACCGCTCCGGGAAAGGCGGAAAGCTCCGGGCATAGCCATTCCGAAATGCCCGCCATGCAGATGGAGCCCGCGACGGCGACCATCACGGCAAATCTGGCTCCCGCATCGGGCCTCAAGATTGGCGAGCCGGCGACCTTCACTCTCACGCTGACGACGTTGGCAGGCCAACCGATCACGCACGCCGATCTTCAAGCGGCCCACACTCAGAAGGTTCACCTGCTGATCGTCGATCCCAGCCTCTCGGACTACCACCACGAGCACCCGCAGCCGGGGACGGCGCCCGGGACTTACACCTTCACGATCACGCCGAAGAAGGCAGGTGAGTACAAGCTCTTCGCCGACCTGCTGCCGAGCGCTACGGGGAAGCAGGAGTATGCGGCCACCAGCTTCACCGTTACGGGGACGCCCTCCCCGATCGTGAAATCCGGGAACAAAACGGCCACGGTGGACGGCTATACATTCGCACTCAAGTTTGAGGAGGAGAAGTTCTCCGCCGGTCATCCCCACATGGCCTGGGTGACGGTGACGGGGCCGGACGGAAAGCCGTTCACGCAACTCGAACCCGTGATGGGAGCCTATGCCCATGTGGTCGCGTTCAGCGAGGATCGCAAGGAACTGGCGCACATCCATCCCATGGGCGAAGAGCCGAAATCAGATACAGAACGCGGCGGGCCGATGATGGAGTTTCATACGGACTTTGCGACGGGTGGCTACAAGCAGCTCTTCGTTCAGGTTCAAATTGGCGGGAAGCAGATATTCGCTCCCTTCGGTATCGAGGTGATGCCTGCGAAGGCACACTCAGCAGGAAACGCAGTCACCACCAAGTCAGACGATCACGGGCACAGCCACGACGAGGTCGCCATTCCGGCGACCCTTGAGGCGCTGCTCTCCGAAGTCGACGCGCGAATCGCCGCCATCGAGGCCGCCATCACTGGCAATCAGCTCGCAAAGGTGCACGACGAGGCATTCGCCGCCCGTGATCTCATTGCCGCCATACCGGGAAAGGTTGACAGCCTTTCCGACGGGGAATCAAAGGCCCTCTCCGCAAGCATTGCGCGCATCAAGCAGCAAGCCGGTCTCCTCGACAAGTTCGGCGATGCGGGCGACGCCGCGCAGACCAAAGCAGTGATGGCAAAGTTCAAAGCCGAGATCGCTACCATTCGCAAAATGGTCGCAGGCAAGCAATCCGCCGCCGTTCAGGATGCCGGGAACGCGAACTGTCCCATCAGCGGCAAGCCAGTCGGTTCCATGCAGGCCGGAGCGTCGGTCACCCATGCCGGCTACAAAGTCGGACTCTGCTGCATGGGCTGCGAGAAGAAGTTTCTTGAAGACGCCGATGCAAATCTGAAGAAGGCGCTGGAGATAGCACACGGCCACGCCCACTGAGAAAAGCGCGGCGGCGTCCTGAGTGGCATCGGCCGCGCCCAAGTTCCGGGCCGACATGCGCATCGTCGGCCCGGACACCAACTTAACAACTCCTCCAAACAGCCCGCCGGGCCCGATCCAATGGCCGGAGATTGAATCGCCATGTTGAAGCACGTTATCCACTTCTCGATCAAGAACCGGCTCTTCGTGCTGGTCGCGGCGCTCGTCCTGACACTCTACGGCCTGTACGAGATGTCGAAGCTTCCCGTGGACGTGCTTCCCGACCTCAATCGGCCGCAGGTGACCGTGTTGACCGAAGCGGGTGGCCTCGCCCCCGAGGAAGTGGAAACGCTGGTCAGTTTTCCCATCGAAACGGCACTCAATGGCTCCAGTGGCGTGCAGCGTGTGCGGTCGGTTTCGGGAGTGGGGCTTTCCATTGTCTTCGTTGAGTTCGGCTGGGGGACGGATATCTACCTCGCCCGGCAGCTTGTTGCTGAAAAGCTTGCGTCGGTCAGGGAACGTCTCCCCGCCGGAGTGGAACCCCAAATGGGGCCGATCTCGTCGATCATGGGCGAGATCATGTTGATCGGCTTGAAGAGTAAGGAAATCTCTCCCGTCGAATTGCGACTGCTGGCCGACTGGACCTTACGGCCCCGCCTCCTTTCCATCCCCGGCGTTGCCAACGCGATCCCAATTGGCGGCGGTAGGATGCAGTATCAGATCAAGGCCGACGCCGAAAAGCTGAGAGCGTTCAATCTGACGCTGGCAGATTTGGAGAGTGCGGTTGCTGGCGCGAATCAGAACACGACCGGGGGCTTTATCGAGAAACAAAGTCAGGAGTACCTGGTTCGCAATATCGGCCGGGTTCGGGATGTGGCCGAGTTCGCCGATGCGGTGATCACCACGCGGGATGGAACACCGATCACTGTGGGTAACGTGGCAGAGGTCATGAAGGGCATTCAGGTGATGCGCGGCGACGCTTCCATCAACGGCGAGCCGGCTGTCATTATCATGGTATCCAAGCAGCCAGGACAGGACACGGTCAAGCTGACGGAAACCATCGAGCGAGCCATGGGCGAGCTCCGCTCTGCTCTGCCTGCGGGTGTCGAACTCGATGATGACGTCTTCCGCCAGCAGCACTTCATCGAGGCGAGCATCCACAATGTGATCGAGGTGATGCGGGATGCGGCGATTCTGGTGTCCATCGTCCTGATCCTGTTTCTCCTCAACGCTCGCACCACCCTTATTTCGCTCACGGCCATCCCCCTTTCCTTCATCGTGACCTTCATCATCTTCAAGTTCGCTGGCATCGGGATCAACACGATGACGCTGGGCGGACTTGCCATCGCCATTGGGGAACTCGTGGACGATTCCATCATCGACATCGAGAACGTTTCCCGGCGACTGCGGGAGAACGCCGCTCGCTCCGTGGGAGATCGAATCAATCCCCTGAAGGTCATTTACGAAGCATCCAACGAAGTCCGCTCCACCTTGGTCTATGCGACCGTCCTGATGACGATCGTCTTCATTCCCCTGTTCCAACTCAGCGGGATTGAGGGCCGCATCTTTGCCCCGATGGGCATTGCCTATATCGTGTCGGTGCTGGCCTCGCTGGTGATCTCCCTGACAGTGACACCGGCGCTTGCCGCCGTCTTGCTCAGCGGCTACTTCGACAAACTGCGAGTGAAGATGGAGGCAAAGGGACTCCACTTCCACGGCGGAGAAGAGTCGGATTCCTGGATTGTCCGGCAGCTCAAGTCCCTCGACCGCAGGCAGCTCCGTTTCACACTGCGCCATCCGAACATGATCATGGGTGCATTCTACCTGCTCGCCCTGCTGGCGATCTATGGAGTCACACACCTCGGGCGCGAGTTTCTGCCGCCTTTCAACGAGGGGACGATCACCATCTCGATGATTGCAGCACCGGGCACGTCACTGTCAGAAAGCAATCGCATCGGGACACTGGCGGAGAAGGAATTGCTTTCCATTCCCGAGGTGGCCCTCGTCAGCCGCCGCACCGGTCGCGCGGAACTGGATGAGCACGCGGAAGGGGTACACTCATCCGAGCTTGAAGTGGACTTCAAGCCGGGCGGGCGCCCACAGCCCGTTGTCCTCGCCGAGGTCCGCGAACGACTCGGTCGGTTCCCCGGCATGGTGGTGAATGTTGGTCAGCCTATCTCCCACCGATTGGATCACCTCCTTTCGGGGGTGAACGCTCAAGTCGCCATCAAGATTTTCGGAGACGATCTGACCACGCTGCGTGATAAAGCAGAGGCAGTTCGGGCGGCCATGGCCACCGTCCCCGGCGTTACCGACCTCTACGTTGAGAAGCAGGTTCTTATCCCGCAGCTCCGCATTCAGATAAACCGCGACGCCGCCAAAGCCTACGGCATTCAGGTCGGAGATCTGGCACAAACTCTCGAAGCGTCCCTCTACGGCAAGACCGTCACCGAAGTGCTTGATGGGCAGAAGACCTACGACGTGGTCGTGAAGCTGAGGGATGAGTATCGGGGTGACGAGGACTCGATCGCCAACATGCTCATCGACACGCCGACGGGCGCCAAAGTTCCCCTTCGCGCCGTCGCCGATGTCATTAGCTCCACCGGCCCGAACCAGGTGTTGCGGGAGAACGGAAAGCGCCGCATTGTGATTCAGGCGAATGTGGCAGGCCGGGATCTTGGCGGAGCAATCACCGAGATCCAGGGCGCCATCGGATCGTCGGTCCAGCTCCCCACCGGGTACTTCATCACCTATGGTGGGCAGTTCGAGGCGCAGCAGGCCGCCACGCGCACAATCGGCCTGCTTTCTATCGTTTCACTCCTGCTCATGTACGTCATTCTCTACCATCACTTTCGCGCTCACCGCATCGTCGTCTGTATTTTGATGAACATACCGCAAGCGGCAATCGGAGCAGTGGCAGTCCTGTGGTTCACCACCGGCATCTTCTCCATCGCCAGCCTGATGGGGTTCATCACGCTGACCGGCATTTCGCTGCGGAACGGTATCATGATGATCAACCACTACATCCATCTGATGAAGCACGAGGGCGAGTCGTTCTCGAAAGAGATGATCGTTCGTGGCTCGTTGGAAAGACTCGTCCCCGTCCTGATGACCGCCACCTGCGCCGTGCTTGGTCTGGTCCCGCTCGCCATCGCCACCGGCCAGCCCGGCAAGGAAATACTCCAGCCCATGGCCGTCGTCATGCTCGCGGGCTTGATCACTTCCACGCTGCTCGACATCATCTATACGCCCGCGTTCTTCTGGCGCTGGTGCGGGCCCATCGCGAATCGGTTGGTGAAAGGCGGGGAAGAAGACTTTCTGAGCGATTGAAGCCCGCCCCAGCCTTTGCGGACAAGGATCGAACTTCGGGGAAATTGCTTCAATTGCAGTCACTCGGGGCGGGATTTGAAGCAATGCGGATGTCCTCGTGGCGCGCCCTGACTCAAATTGTGGAGGTTACGATGGGCAAATTCGTGGCCCGAATCGTGCTCCGTTTTGCGATACGGTCGGCAATCCCGACCTCGGTAGATTAGACAAGGGGCAGCCCGGCTAAGCCGGGGGGCCATTTGGCGAGTAAGCCGAC
>Ga0105049_10002837_pt1 | contig 20502 bp, 19 predicted proteins | sample MAT06_FD_78087 | JGI IMG/M metagenome (GOLD analysis project Ga0105049, IMG submission 78087) | Freshwater microbial communities from Lake Fryxell liftoff mats and glacier meltwater in Antarctica - MAT-06 | ecosystem: Environmental > Aquatic > Freshwater > Ice > Liftoff microbial mat | place...
TAAAAGCCACAATCAATGAAAGGAAGCCAAGAAATTTAAGAGAAAAGTTGCTCAACCAATTTTCTTCGTTTGTAGTTCCTTTTATGCTTTTGTAACTTGAAATGTTTTCAGAAACAAAATCAATGGTAGTACTCGTAACCTTAGCAGGAACAACAGAAAATAAATTAGAAATTATAATAAATACACCACCTAACAGCAATCTGAACTTGTATTTGTATAAATATTTATTGAGAGTAAGAATTGATTTCAAGGATTCAAAAATACTTAATTAAACATTTACATTTTATTTAAAAAGATTAGAGAGTGTTATTTAAATAATAAATTTTATAGTTTATCAACTTAAGCATTTCTTTAACTATTGCACTATTAAGAGTTTTTAATTGCTAAGCATCATTAACAATTTCAATGATTTTTAGGTTTTGTTGCTATAGAAAAATAATATACTTTTGAGCCAAAATTAAAGCATAATTAGCCTCTAAAACTTAAACACATTATGTCAATTGCAATAGAAAAACCAACAGAAATTGCTAGTTCAGTACTAAGTCAAATGTCATTGTTTAATCACGAGCAAGTAGTTTTTTGCAACGATAACGAAACAGGCCTTAGAGCAATAATAGCAATACACAACACTGTTTTAGGCCCTGCATTGGGCGGAACAAGAATGTGGATGTATAAAAATGAAGGCGAAGCATTAAAAGATGTTCTTAGACTTTCGAGAGGAATGACCTACAAAGCTGCAATTTCTGGTTTAAATTTAGGAGGTGGAAAAGCAGTTATCATTGGTGATTCTAAAATTCATAAAACTGAAGCATTAATTAGAAGATTTGGGAAATTTGTAAATAGTTTAGGCGGAAAATATATCACTGCCGAAGATGTTGGAATTAGCACCAAAGAGATGGAATATGTGAAAATGGAAACTGATTATGTTACCGGCTTGCCCGAGTCTTACGGCGGTGGTGGCGATCCATCACCAGTTACTGCTTATGGGGTTTATATGGGAATGAAAGCATCTGCTTACCAAGTTTATGGAAACGATTCACTAAATGGAAAGAAAATTTTGGTTCAAGGAATTGGTCATGTTGGCGAAAATTTAGTTAAACATCTTACCGAAGAAGGTGCCAAAGTATACATAAATGATATTAACCTAGAAAGACTTAAAGAAGTTTCTAACCTCTACAAAGCAGAGGTAGTTCTTGGCGACGCTTGCTTAGATTTAGATATTGATATTTATTCTCCTTGTGCATTAGGTGCAACTATAAATACTACTTCATTAGAAAGATTAAAATGTGCCATTATAAGTGGTGCGGCAAACAATCAACTAGAAGATGAAAATCTACATGGCAGAATGGTTATGGAAAAAGGAATTGTTTATGCTCCAGACTTTTTAATAAATGCTGGTGGATTAATAAATGTTTATTCAGAATTGCATGGATACAACAGAGAAAAAGCAATGAACCAAGCCACACATATATACGATACCACCTTAGCTATTCTTAAAACTTCAAAAGAACAAAATATTCCAACAATTGATGCAGCCAAAGCAATTGCAGAAAAAAGAATTGCCGAAGTTGGAAAATTAAAACTTAGTTATTAATACTCTTATCTCATTTTAATGCCGTAGAATTTTTTGCGGCATATCTATATTATTTTAATGTTAAACCGACGTCACTTAAGAATTAAAGTTCTTCACGCCTTATACGCCTTCATTCAATCTGGCAACGATAATCTTCAAAAAGGAGAACAAGAGTTACTTACCGCAATTGAAAAAGTAAATGAATTATACATCACATTACTTTCATTTTTTCCTGAAATTGCCGATATGCTTGACAAAGAATTAGAACAAGCAAAAACAAAATTTATTCCTACTGCCGAAGATTTAAAACCAAACAAAAAATTTGTTGAAGGAAAAATCATCGAGTTCATAAGAATAAATAATGAACTGAAACTTAAAACCAGAAACAAAAAAGTTCTTTGGAATTCTGAGCAAGATTTAGTTAGAAATATTTATAGAGCCGTAATTGCAAGTGCCGAATACAACAACTACCTTAAAACTGAATATTCAATAAAAGAAGAACAAGATTTTTTGTGTTTTATTTTGGAAACATTTTTACTGAATTACGAACCATTTATTTATTACCTCGAAGAAAAAAATATCTATTGGCAAGACGATTTTTCAATTGCAGGACATGCCGTAGTAAAAACAATTAAATCGTTTACCCAAAACAGTAACGAATACGAAGCGTTAAGTCCATTGTATAGAGACGAAGAAGACGATAGAAGATTTATTGTTGAGCTGTTTAGAAAAACTATACTCAATCAAAAAGATTTGCTTCAAATGATTTCCGAAAAAACAGAAAATTGGGAGTTGGAAAGAATTGCATTAATGGATATTATTTTAATGCAAATGGCTATTTCGGAAATGCTAAACTTCGAAAGCATTCCTTTAAAAGTAAGCCTAAACGAATACATAGATATTTCTAAAGACTACAGCACGCCAAAAAGCAAGTTGTTTATAAATGGAATACTTGATAAGCTTGTTATTGATTTTAAAAGAAATGGAAAAATAAATAAAACAGGAAGAGGATTAATTGAATAGAAAAATGAAACATCTTTTAGTACTATTTTTATCAATAATAATTGTTTCGTGCAGTTCTAACGCCAATAAAGATGGATTGTTGAATACTGACGTAATAAATAATCCAAGCACAGCAAATGGCAAACCAAATGGCCCATTGCCTGATGTGAAATTTGAAAATGAAATACATGATTTTGGAGATATAAAATCTGGAGATAAAGTAACGTGTGAGTTTAAATTTACAAATACAGGAAAAGCAGATTTAATAATTGGCAATGCCAGAGGTAGTTGCGGCTGCACGGTTGCCGATTATCCAACCGAACCAATTTCGCCAGGAGATGATAGAGTAATAAAAGTGGCATTTAACAGCAGCGGAAAATCAGGATTTCAAACCAAAACAATTACCTTGGTTACAAATTGCATTCCCGCAACAAAAATAATTTCAATTAAAGCAAACGTTTTAGCAGAATAATAAATATACAAAATGAATACAACAAATCTATTAAACATCCTATTGATGAGTTCTCCCGCAGGCGAACAACAAAATCCAATTACAAGCTTTTTACCACTAATTTTAATTGTGGTAGTCTTTTATTTTTTTATGATTCGTCCACAAATGAAAAAAACTAAAGAACAAAAAGTATTTAGAGAATCATTAAAAAAAGGAGATAAAGTAATTACCATTGGTGGGCTTCACGGAAAAATAGTTGAAATAGACGAAGAAGCTCAAACCATAGATTTAGAAGTTGCTAGCAACGTAAGACTAAAATTTGAAAAATCTTCTATATCTCTTGAAAACACAAAAACAGTAGAAACAAAAAAATAGGATATACTTTTTCTGTTAATTTATTTGCCTAGCTTTATAGATAGTTAAGTATAGTTTTTAAAAAAAAAGAAAAAGAAAAATGGTAAATATTAAAAAATATTTTAGGTTCAACCCCAGAATATCAGTATTTATCTCTTGTTTTTTTATTAGCATATTGTTTTGGCTAATGATAGTTTTCTCTAAAGAATATACCTATAAAATTAAAGTAAAGGCACTTTACGCCAATGTACCTTCCGACAAAGTTGTAAGCTACAAACTACCAGATAGCTTAGATTTAGAAGTTTATGGCGCAGGATTTTCGCTGTACAGTTTAAATTTTAAAAATACTCCTCAAGAAGTTGTTATTAATTTAGGCCATCTAAAAAAAAGCAAAGGAAATTTCGATAGCGATGAATACCAGATTAATTTAGGTCAACAATTAAATTATGTATCAGATCAGTTTGCCGAATTTGGAGTTAAGGTTACTAAAATATTTCCCGAACAAATTTCTTTTTTCTTTGACGCAAAAGAAATAAAAATTGTAAAAGTTGTTCCAAATATTTCTTATTCCTTTGCCCCTCAATATTTCATTAATGGAAAGCTTGAATTTTTTCCTGAAAAAATAGTTTTAAAAGGGCCTAAATCAGTGCTAAATAAAATTGATTCAATTACAACGGAAAAAGTTACTTTAAACAACTTAAGTAAAGATGCAATAGGTTTTATAGATTTTAAACTTCCCAAATATTACAGCGGATTAGAATTACCTGCAAAAAAAATTGCTTATAAAATTTCCGTTGAAAAATTCACTGAAAGAGAGTTAGAAATTCCTATTTCTACAATTGATGTTCCCTTAGGGTTTTCGATAAAAACATTTCCTAATACTGTTAAAGTGGTATTTAGTGTTGGGTTAAGTTCATTCAAATCCATAACGCCTTCTATGTTTGTTGTAAATGCCTCAATAGGAAATATCGACTCTTTGTCAAAAACATCTATGCTTAAACTAAAACTTGAAAAATTTCCGGATAAAGCAAAAAATTGCAGATTGCAAAAAGAGAAAGTAGAATTTATTATTCAACGCAATTAAAATGAAAATAATTGGTTTAACTGGTGGAATTGGATCAGGAAAAACAACCATTGCTAAATGTTTTAGTTTATTGGGTATTCCAATTTTTAATTCGGACTCAACTGCAAAAAAACTATACCAAGAATCTGAAATTGTAAGTGCGGTTACTAAAATTTTAGGAAGTACAGTTTTAGACGAAAACGGGAAAATTAACAAAGCAAAAATGTCTGAAATTATATTTAATGATGCTGAAAAGTTAAATTCCATCAACAAATTAATTCATCCATTGGTAAAAGAAAAATTTAAAGAATTTTGTGCTTCTAACTCAAATGTAGATTATGTAATTAAAGAAGCTGCAATTTTATTTGAATCTGGTTCAAACTTAAATTGCAACAAAATTATTAGTGTATTTTCTCCGTTAGAGCTACGAATAAAAAGAATATTAAAAAGAGACGGAGGCACCAAAGAAGAAATTCTTTCTAGAATAGATAAACAGTGGTCTGCCGAAAAAATTTCTAAGCTTTCAAATTTTGTAATACTCAACAACGAAAACGAATTAGTGATTCCTAAAATTTTAGAAATAAATAAATTACTAAAAGCAGAAATAAATTAGAATTTAACCCTCGATTTGGTAGAACCTTTAATCAATTTGTATGAAACTGATAAAGTAGCAAACATGTAAGAATCGTCCTTGCTAGAGTTACCTCTTCTTTGTCCTGGGTTTGTATAACCAGCAACATCACGCTTCTCGCCATTGGGGCCATCAATAAATTTTACACCTCTTGTATCAAAAGCTTTGCGGTCATTAGAATAAGGTGTGCTGTAGGAAGCAGGGTCAGCAAAATACATTGCCTGATCTCCTCTTGCATCACGTATTGCTCCTCTATCATAATAAGATCCAGAGACATCATCAATATAATCGCTGAAAGATTTTCTTAAACCATATTCCAAGCCAATATGCCATTGGTTAGTTATTGGATATTTAAATCCAATTCCCACAGGAATACACATTGTATATCTTATATATTTTTTAGCTCCGCCGTCTAATCCTTGACCTTCTGTTCCTAGTGGTTGTAAGGGTATCCAATCTCCTTGAAAATTTATTCTTGACTTTGGATTAAAATGAAGAAATCCAATTCCACCAAACAAATAAATATTTACAGGAAATTTTGTTTTACCTCTAATATAACGACCTTTAATATGTTCTTCAATAAGTGCATATTCAAACTGGGCAGAAACTTCCCATATATCGGATCTAAATTCTAAATCTCTATTTCTTCTTGCAGGTTCACTTGTTAGTCTATCGCTACCAGCAACTCTTGCATAACTAAATGCTGCCTTTGCAGAAATTGTTGGCGTAAATCTATATCTAAATCCTGCTTGAACATGTGGTTTTGTTTGAGAAAACTCCAAATCTCTCAAAAAATAAGTTCCAATTCCGTCTGCCCCTCCTAAATCGCCTAAAAAGTTGGCAGCACCAATACCAAAAATAATTTCACGCTTTTGTTTCTTCCACTGCTGAGCCATCAATATACCCGGCAAAAACATAAAAAAAAACATTAATTTTTTAATCATACCAACAAAACTATTCTTATGGAGTTGCGAATATAGTATAAAATTTAAAAACATTTAAACTTTGTGTGAAATTTCGCTAATGATTTTCTAATATTTAATTTTTAGATAACATTAGAATTGCGGAATTAATGGCTTATTATTTAAAATTTCTTCTATCTTAACTTCAACTTCATTTTTAATAAGATGCTGATATTCATTAGATTTTATAGTTTCTTGAAGCTGTTCTAATTTTGAAGCACCCAACATTACCGTACTTATATTTTTATTTTTTAAACACCACATAATTGCTAATTGTGGCAAACTAATTCCCAACTCTAGCGCCAAATCATTTAATTTTTTTGCTTTCAACAAGTTAGTCTGTCCTTCATCAGATAAAAACCTTTCTTTTAGCCATTCCATATTTGGAAGCTCTAGCCTAGAATCTTTAGCAATTCCATTAAAATGCCTATTACTTAAAACGCCAGATGCCAATGGAGACCAAATTGTTGTTCCTAAACCAATTTCAGAGTAAAGTTTAAAATACTCAATTTCAACTCTTTGTCTATAAAACATGTTGTATTGAGGTTGTTCCATTGTTGGAGGCGTAAGTCCATATTGTCTTGCAACAGAATATGCTTCCATTATTTCTTGTGCACTCCATTCCGATGTTCCCCAATAAAGAATTTTTCCCTGATTTATAAGTATTTGCATGGCTCTCACGGTTTCTTCAATTGGTGTATTTTTATCTGGTCTGTGACAAAAAAATAAATCAACATATTCTTGCTGCATTCTTTTTAAAGAATTATTGCAGGCTTCAATAATATGTTTTTTGCTCAAGCCAATTTGATTTGGAAGTTTACCTCCCCAAAATACTTTTGTAGAAACAACATAACTGGTTCTATCCCACCCCATTTTTTTTAAAACTTTGCCCATTACCTCTTCGGATTTTCCACTTGCATAAGCTTCGGCATTGTCAAAAAAATTAACTCCATTTTCATAGGCTAATTTCATGCAATCTTCTGCAATATTTTCTCCAACTTGATTACCAAATGTTACCCAAGAACCAAGTGATAATTCGCTAAGCAAAAGCCCAGATTTTCCTAATCTTCTATATTCCATAATTTTTTAATTTACCTTTGACAAAATAATAAAATAAGTTGGAAGAAAAAAATTTAAAAATAGTTGTAAAAACACTTCAAGGATTAGAACAAATTTTACTAGACGAGTGTTTAAATCTTGGATTGTTAGATGGTATTGTAATAACTAGAGGTGTTGCAGGTTTTGGTAATTTAGAAACGGTTTATAAAATAAATCATTTAAGTAGATTAGCCATTAGAGTTTTAGTTGAATTGAGCAGCTTTGTTTGCAACAATCAACAAGAATTGTACGATGGAGTTGCAGAAATAGAATGGGAAAACATTTTTGACGTTGATAAAACATTTGCTATTGATTCTATTGCAAATCAAACTGATTTTAAAAGTAGTTTGTTTGTTAGTCAAAAAACAAAAGATGCAATTGTTGATAGATTTAGAAGAAAATTTAACAAGAGACCTGATGTAACAACATTTGATCCGCAAATAAAAATCAATATTCATATTTACAAAGATAATTGCACGGTTCTATTAGATTCTTCGGGCTTGCCTTTATTTAAAAGAGGATACAAAAAAGAAGCAGGAATTGCTCCCATTAACGAAACGTTAGCCTCGGGTTTAGTTATGCTTAGCAACTGGGACAGGAAATCGCCTCTTGTGGATATAATGTGTGGCTCAGCTTCAATTTTAGTAGAAGCAGGAATGTTGGTAGCCAAAATTGCACCCGGAAAATATAGAACAGAGTACTGCTTTATGCACTGGAAAAATTTTGATGAAAAACTTCTAAAAGAAATTAAAGAGGCAGCATTACTAGATGAAAATACCGAAAATATGCCACAAATTGTTGGGCTTGACAATGACGTAAAAGTTATCGGTAGAGCACTGGCGAACATTGAATCTGTAGGTTTAAAAAACAAAATAACTCTCCATCTTTCAAATTTCAAGAATTTTGAAAATCCATTTCCGAGTGGTATCATTATTACAAATCCGCCTTATGGCGAAAGAATAGAAGTGGATGAAATAAAAGTTTTATACAAAGAGATTGGAGATATTCTTAAGAAAAACTTTTCCGATTTTGATGCCTGGATTTTTAGTGCAAGCCTTGATGGATTAAAAAATATGGGGCTAAAGCATACTCAAACTTTTGTTTTGGAGAATGGAGGGTTGGAATGTAGGCTAAGAAAATTCTCTATGTATAAAGGAACAAAAAGACAACCTAAAACAGAAGAAATTGAACAATAAAAACACAAATTTTTTTCATTCTTAATTCATAAACAATCTTACCTTTACAAAAAATAAAAATATGGTTTTAATTATCGTTGGCTTATTACTTCTTATTTTATACAAACCACTTATCAAAGAATTTTACAAACTAGAACAGTACAAATCTATTTTTATAGTTGTTGGTATTGCATTAATTGTTTTTGGGCTTGGAACCTCTTCCGTAAAACAAATTGGAGCAGGAGAACTTGGAGTGCAAACCCTTTTTGGGAAAGTAGAAGAAAGAGTTTTGGTTAGTGGACTAAATTTTATTAATCCATTGGTTGAAGTAAAAATCTTTGACATAAAAACGTTAAATTACACTATGTCTAGCGTTCATGATGAAGGCGACCAAGCCGGTGATGATGCAATAAGAGTATTAACTGCCGACGGATTAGAAGTAATAATAGACTTAACTATTTTATATAAGATTATTCCCAGCGAGGCGCCAAATATTTTAAGCAAAATTGGAATAGAATATAAAAATGTTGTAGTTAGACCAATAGCAAGAACAAAAATTAGAGACAACGCTGTTTATTATGATGCTGTAGCACTATACTCGAGCAAACGTGATGAGTTTCAATCGAAAATATTTATATCAATTGAAAAAGATTTTAAAGCACGAGGAATAATTTTAGAACAATTATTAATTAGAAATATTACTCTTCCAACTTCTGTTAAAGCTTCAATAGAATCTAAAATTAATGCCGAACAAGACGCTCAAAAAATGCAATTTGTTTTGCAAAAAGAAAAACAAGAAGCCGAAAGAAAAAGAGTGGAAGCACAAGGTATTGCAGATTATCAAAAAATATTAAGTACAGGATTAAGTGACAAACAATTGCAATACGAAATGATAAAAGCAAACAAAGAAATTGCAACTTCTCCTAATGCAAAAGTTATTATTATGGGCGGTGGAAAATCTGTGCCAATAATTTTAAACGATAAATAAATTATTCTATTTGTAAAAAAGTATTGCTGAAGCTAAAATTTCTTGAACTTTTTTTATAGGAATATCTTCCGCTTGGTTAATTAAAAGTATCTTAATTCGAGAGCGATTTTCAGCAATTAATTCGGGATGGTTAAGCTTGTATCCTTCTATAATTCCTATGTATGGTTGCTTGTATTTTTTGTGAACCCACAAATAACAAAACATTTTTTGGTTAAAATAAAAAAATGGCATTCCGTATTTCCATTCCGAACTGAGAAGTGAATTTTGTTTTAAAATAATTTCTTTTAAAGTTAACAAGCAACTTCTTATTGGCTCTTGATACTTTAAATAAAAGTTATCTAGTTCTTGCATCCAACTATTTTAAAAAAGGCAAAATTAAAATTCCTTTTTATATTCGTTTACTAAATCTATTGGCTTGTTTAGAACGTCGCTTAATGCACAAATAAAGCTTCCTTCTTTAGCAATAGATAAAGCATACTTTAATGGCTCCATTTTATCTGCAACTCTTTCCCAAGTTGCACCTGAATTTGCCAGATCAATTCCATGTACCAATAAATCTATTAATTGCTCTGCTGTTTTCCCTCTTAAAAATTTTACTTGATGTATTAAAATATGATCAAACATCTGTGCTGCAAGCTTTCCTAATTCAATTACGTCCTCGTCTTTTCTATCCCCAGTACCAACAATAATTCCAATTTTATTTTTTGAATTAACCGAATACAGAAAATCTTTTATGCCTATAAATCCATCAACGTTGTGGGCAAAGTCAACTAATACTTTACAATTTTTAAATTCAAAAATATTCATTCTGCCAGGAGTTTGCTCTGCCGAAGGAAAAAAACTATTTAAACCATTTGTTATAATACTTGCATCCACTCCAAAATTAAGGCAAGCTAAAGTGGCGGCCAAAACATTCTCTATCATAAAATTTAATGTTCCATTAAAAGTTATTGGAATCTCCGATAATTTAATTTCAAAAAGTTTAACACTATTTTTTAATACAACTATTTTTTCATCTTCAATAAACGCAAAGGCACTATCGTTATATTTTAAATCCTTAAAAATTGAATTTGTTTTATTTAAACTAAACCAAGAAACATTGCAATCTGCAGATTTGCTTAATAAAATTGTATATTTATTATCTGCATTTAAAACAACGTTTCCTCCTTCTTTTACTGCCTTTACAAGCACACCCTTCACCTTTGTTAAATCTTCCATAGTTTCTATATCCGAAATACCTAGGTGGTCGTCTTGAACATTAGTTACAACCGCTATATCACAATTGTCAAACCCAAGACCTGCTCTTACAATTCCACCTCTTGCAGTTTCTAATACCGCAACTTCAACTTGCTTATTTCTTAAAACAGTTTCTGCACTAATTGGTCCTGTTGTGTCGCCCTCATCTACCATTTTTCCATCAACATAAACTCCATCGCTTGTTGTGAATCCAACTATTTTAGTATTCAAATTTATAATGTGTGCAATTAATCTTGTAGTGGTTGTTTTGCCATTACTTCCAGTAACTGCAATTATAGGAATTCTCCATTTTCTATTGGTTAAAAATAATTTAGCTATTGAATTTATTTCTTCAATTTCGTTTAAATCAATTCCATTTATTCCATAACCAAATTGTAATTTTTTTTTACCTCTTTGCAATAAAACTGGAATTCCATTTTGTTTGGCCTCATCAATTATTTCAATTATACTATTAATGGGTTTTATAGATTCAGTTATTTCTTTAATTTTGTTGACCTCTGATTTAAAATCAACATTTTTATTTTCCTTTAAAAGTTGAATAATATTCTCTGCAGAATATGCAGCTGCTATACCTGTTTGTTCATAAACATATTCAAAAATTACATTATAAATGGTTGGGTAAATGGTTTTTTTGGTTGTAATAAAATTAAGATTATTTTTAGCTTCACCTTGCAAAGCAAGACACAATCTTGCAAATATTTCTTCAGTTTTTTTTGGAAATATTTCTGCTTCTTTAAAATTAATATCCTTAGAATTTAACTTTATAAATTCAGAGATACTTTTATAATTCACATTAATTTCAGTGTCAACTTTGAGCCGCACTTGAATTAATTTGGCGTTTTTATTACTCCAATAGTTTGGGCCTCTTAGCGCTTGAACGGATAAAATTCTCATAGTGACAAAGTAGAGATAAAAAATGAATTTTTGTTTATTTATTTAAATGCTATGTTATTTCTATTTTTAGGAATCTAATTAATACAAAACATACGATAATGATTTTAGTTTGAAACAAGAACTAAGTTAATAATATTTCTACCTTTATAAAATGAACACATCTAAATTCTGCATTAGCAATGGTGAGAACTTTAAGTTAAAAGACCAATCAACAAGTTCTCCAAAAGATTCGTTGGAAAAAAAAGAACTAAAAGAACAATTGCAAAATGACATTGAAGAAATTCAAAAACTTCAGCAGCTATTTTTTGCAATCGAACGTCATTCTATCCTACTAATTTTTCAGGCAATGGACGCTGCAGGAAAAGATGGTGCTATTAAAAATGTTGCAACAGGCATTAATCCGCAAGGTTGCGAAGTGTTTTCATTTAAGCCTCCAACAGAGGAAGAATATAAGCATGATTTCTTGTGGAGACATCACCTTAGAACGCCTAAAAAGGGAAAGTTTGGCATACATAATCGTTCACATTATGAATTTGTTTTGAGTTGCAAAGTAAACCCCGAATATATTTTAAGCGAAAATATTCCAGGAATTTTAGAAACAAAAGACATCAATAAAGATTTTTGGAAAACGAGATACGATAGAATAAATGGATTTGAAACTCAGCTTGCCGACACAGGAATGGTTGTGCTGAAATTCTTTTTAAATATTTCTAAAGAAGAACAAAAAAAACGATTACTCGAAAGAATTGAAGACCCCAATAAAAACTGGAAGTTTCAGATGGGAGACTTAAAAACAAGAAGTCAGTGGGATTCGTATATGAAAGCCTACGAAGAAACAATTCAAAATACTTCTCAAAAAAACTCACCATGGTATGTGATTCCTGCTGACGACAAATGGTATGCAAGAGCTTTAATTGCAAGAGTATTAAAAGAAACTCTTATAGAACTTGATCTTCAATATCCTAAATTAAATAGAGAATCTGCTACCATGTTTGCAGAAGCAAAAAAACAATTAATGGAATCTTAATAGCTAAAGATTTTAAGATATTTGTTGGTGATTTTATTGCATAAAAGTTTTATCTTCAGAATTTATTAATTCACAAAAATAAAAATCACAATTTTAAGTTAAGCTTTTAAACCTTTGGTTAGAATAGTTTCCAGCTCAGAAATATTTACTCTTTCTTGTGCCATGCTATTACGATGACGAATAGTAACGGTTTGGTCTTCTAATGACTGATGATCTATTGTAATGCAAAAAGGAGTTCCAATTGCATCTTGCCTTCTGTATCGCTTTCCTATTGCATCTTTCTCGTCGTATTGGCACATAAATGTTTGACTTAAATCTGCAAAAATCTTTCTTGCAACTTCGGGTAAACCATCTTTTTTCATCAATGGAAGAATTGCCAATTTTACCGGAGCAACAAAAGCAGGAATTTTTAAAACAGTTCTTAAAGAGCCGTCTTCAAGCGTTTCTTCACTATAAGATTGAGAAATTACTGCTAAAAATAATCTATCTAAACCAACTGATGTTTCAACAACATAAGGTACATAATTTTGATTTTCTTCTGGGTCAAAAAATTGTAATTTTTTTCCCGAATGCTTTTCGTGACTCTTTAAATCAAAATCTGTACGGCTATGAATTCCCTCTAATTCTTTGAAGCCAAATGGAAATTCAAATTCTATATCGCTTGCAGCATTGGCGTAATGTGCCAATTTTAGATGGTCGTGAAAACGATATTTTGTTTTTGGAAAACCTAATTTTTGATGCCATTCCATTCTGGCTGTTTTCCAGTATTCGTACCACTGCATTTCTGTTCCTGGCTTCACAAAAAACTGCATTTCCATTTGTTCAAACTCTCTCATTCTAAAAATAAATTGCCTTGCAACAATTTCGTTTCTAAAAGCTTTTCCTGTTTGTGCAATGCCAAAAGGAATTTTCATTCTTCCAGTTTTTTGAACATTTAAAAAATTCACAAAAATTCCTTGAGCAGTTTCTGGCCTTAAATAAATTGTGCCTGAATCTTCTGCAACGGCACCCAACTGTGTAGAAAACATTAAATTAAATTGCCTCACATCTGTCCAATTTTTTGAACCACTCACAGGGCAAACTATCTCGCAATCACTAATTATTTGTTTCACTTCGTCAAGGTTACCCTCGTTAAGTGCAAAAGCAAATCTATCTTCGATAGTTTTTAACTTTTGTGCATTTTCTAATACTCTTGCATTGGTGGCTCTAAATTGTGCTTCGTCAAAAGTATCGCCAAATCTTGCTTTTGCTTTTTCTATTTCTTTGCTTATTTTATCCTCAATTTTAGCCATGTGTTCTTCTATCAACACATCGGCACGGTATCTTTTTTTAGAATCTTTGTTGTCAATTAAAGGATCGCTAAAGGCATTCACATGTCCGGATGCTATCCAAGTTGTGGGGTGCATAAAAATTGCGGCATCAATTCCTACAATATTTTCGTGCAACTGAACCATCGCTTTCCACCAATATTGACGTAAATTATTTTTTAGTTCAACCCCGTATTGTCCATAGTCGTAAACAGCACTTAATCCGTCGTAAATTTCACTGCTAGGGAAAATAAATCCATACTCTTTGCAATGAGAAATTATCTTTTTAAAAATATCTTCTTGATTCATAGTCGGCAAAAATAGTGAAATTAGTATTAAACTTTACTCAAATGCTAAACGGTTTAATAGCAACTTATAAAATTTATATCCTTTGGCACATCAATTGCAAATTACTACATCCAATTAATTAATCCGCTGAAAAACAAGAGTATTAAACGAATTCTTTTTTTTATCTTGTTTACAAGTGACATAATGACGTAAAAAACATGAACTATTCAGACAATTTTGATTTTGACATAAGGTTAAACAACCTAAACGACGATGATGCAGATTTAATTCCTCTTTTATCCAACGAAGAAGAAGATTTGATGAGTCAGGAAAAAGTTCCTGATGTTTTACCCATACTTTCTTTAAGAAACACTGTATTGTTTCCGGGTGTTGTAATTCCAATAACTGTTGGAAGAGATAAATCTATTAACCTAATTAAAGATGCCAACAAAGGCGACAAAATTATTGGTGTTGTTTCTCAAAAAGACGACAAAGTAGAAGATCCAGTTTTTGATGAGCTAAACTCCATAGGAACTGTTGCTCATGTTTTAAAAATGCTTAGAATGCCTGATGGAAATACAACAGTAATTATCCAAGGTAAAAGAAGATTTAAATTGGTAGAGCAAGTTCAAAGTGAACCATACATCAAAGCAAAAGTGGTTGCTATATCAGATGCAAAACCTGATAAAAGCGACAAAGAATTTGAAGCATTGGTAAGCACACTTAAAGATACTGCCTTGAACATTATTCACATTTCGCCCAACATTCCTACAGAAGCTTCTTTCGCAATAAAAAATATTGAAAGCCCATCGTTTCTAATAAATTTTATTTCTTCTAACATGAATGCCCCTGTAGAAGAAAAGCAAAAAATATTAGAGGTAGTAAACATCACCGAAAGAGCTAATTTAGTTTTGGCTCATCTTACAAAAGATTTGCAAATGCTTGAATTGAAAAATCAAATTCAGTCCAAAGTAAAAGTAGATTTAGATAAACAACAACGTGATTACTTTTTGAGTCAGCAGTTAAAAACTATTCAAGAAGAATTAGGAGGAAACCCTGCAGAGCAACAATCAGAAGATTATCAAAACAGGGCAAAAGATAAAAAATGGACACAGCAAGTTGCAGATACATTTAAAAAAGAGTTGGATAAATTGCAAAGAATGAATCCTAATTCTGCTGAATATTCTGTGCAAACAAACTACATAGAAACATTGCTAGATTTGCCTTGGAGCGAATGTTCAGTAGACAATCTTGATTTAAAAAATGCTGAAAAAGTTTTGGAGGCCGATCATTTTGGATTAGAAAAAGTAAAAGAAAGAATCTTAGAATATTTAGCAGTAATAAAACTAAAGGGAAGTTTCCATTCCCCCATTTTATGTTTGTACGGCCCTCCAGGAATAGGAAAAACTTCTTTGGGAAAATCTATCGCTAAAGCATTGGGCAGAAATTTTGTGAGAATGAGTTTAGGTGGATTAAAAGATGAATCGGAAGTTCGTGGACACAGAAAAACATACATTGGCGCTATGCCAGGTAGAATTATTCAGAACATAAAAAAAGCAAAAACATCTAACCCAGTATTTATTTTAGATGAGATTGATAAGGTAGGAAATGATTTTCACGGCGACCCCTCTTCTGCTTTGTTAGAAGTTTTAGACCCAGAACAAAACAATGCATTTTACGATAACTTCTTAGAAATGGATTATGATCTTTCTAAAGTAATGTTTATTGCCACTGCAAACTCTTTAAACACCATTCAGCCTGCATTAAGAGACAGAATGGAGATTATTGATATTAGCGGATATTCTTTAGAAGAAAAGGTAGAAATTGCAAAAATACATTTGGTTTCAAAACAACTAGATAATCATGGATTGAAGCCAAAACAATTAGTTTTTTCTAACGAAGTATTGGCAAAAATTATAGAAAGTTACACTCGTGAGTCGGGAGTGAGAGGTTTAGAAAAACAAATTGCTAAAGTTATTAGAAACAAGGCAAGGCATTTGGCAATGAACGAAAAAATAGCTCCAAAAATAACGTTAGAGGATGTACGTAAAATTATGGGGCCTGAATATTTTCAGAAAGATTCATTTACCAATAATGATGTTGCAGGTGTGGTTACAGGTTTAGCTTGGACACCATTTGGTGGAGATATTTTATTTATAGAAGCAGGATTAAGCAAAGGGAAAACCGGAGGAAAATTAACACTAACGGGCAACCTTGGCGAAGTAATGAAAGAATCTGCAATTATAGCCTTAGAATATTTAAAAAGCCACTGTGCCAATTATCAAATTTCTGTAAACGCCTTTGAAGACTGGAATATACATATTCACGTGCCAGAAGGTGCAACGCCTAAAGATGGACCGTCGGCAGGGATAACTATGCTAACAGCTTTAGCTTCGGCATTTACACAGAGAAAAGTTAAAAAACAATTAGCAATGACCGGCGAAATAACTTTGCGTGGAAAGGTTTTACCGGTAGGTGGAATTAAAGAAAAAATACTTGCTGCAAAAAGAGCTGGAATTAAAGAAATAATTTTGTGCAACGACAACAAAAAGGACATTGACGAAATTAAAAAAGATTACATCAAAGATGTAAAGTTTCATTTTGTAGAAAGCATGGACGAAGTTTTAAAAATTGCATTGCTTAAAGAGAAAGTAAGTAATGCAATAAAGTTTGAAACACCTAAGAAGAAGTAGTCTACTCTCAAAAAATCTGTATTAATTTTTATTCAAGATGGCTTATAACGGTTTGGGGGTATGGCGTTCGAGCTTTGTTTGGCACTCAGAACTTTCAAACTTGCGCAAAACTAATAGTTGAAAGCGAACTTTGCAAACTTGCACAATTGCAAAGCCTTACGCCAACCCCATGTTATCTGTTGCCCTTCTTTTGATGTTCGTTGTTTTGTGTATTCTTCTTTTGTCATTTTCAATATTGTGTTTCTTAAAATTCTTTTTGTCGCTAAATTCTAATGTTAGTTAAAGAACATAGATTTAAAACTTCGCAAAAAATAAATTGAAAGTTTCTGTCAAGCATTAAAGATAAATAATTTTGAAATACGTTTAATTAATATTTATTAATCTTAAATTCTATATTGTTCAATAGCAAATAGATACAAATAACTAAATACATAAATGTTTAATACATAGCTTTCTTATGTATATTTGTCCTATGTAATTTAAAATATTATTATGATTTACTCTTCAGAACTAATTAAAGGCACGCTAAAAACAATTATTTTAAAATTATTGAAAGACAATAAACGAATGTATGGCTATGAAATTACTCAAAAAGTAAAAGTGCTTACTTCCGGAAAAATTCAATTAACAGAAGGCGCCTTGTATCCTTCGTTGCATGCACTAGAAGCTGATGGTTTGCTGACAACAGAAACAGAATATATAGGAAAGAGAGTAAGAAAATATTACTCTCTAAGCCAACAAGGAAAAATTGAAACAAAACAAAAGGTAAACGAATTTTCTGACTTCGTGAACACAATGGTTTTTTTGTTAGACATAAAAATAAATTTTGCTTAACATGTTTAAAATTACTGATGAACATATTGATTTTATTTTAAACGACATTAAAAATAATGGAGTTGAAAATGAAGATATACAAAATAATCTTTTGGATCATTTATGTTGCATTATAGAAGAAAAATTGGAAGAGGATGGAAAGTTCGAAGCATATTATAAAACAATAAGGTCCACATTTTACACAAAATCATATTCAGAAATTGAAGAAGAAACCAACCTATTATTAACTTATAAAAACTATTATGCCATGAAAAAAGTAATGTTGTTTAGCGGAATATTTTCTGCAACTATTTTAAGCTTAGGAATTATTTTTAAATTTTTACATTGGCCTGGAGCGTCAGCAGGAATTGTTTTTGGCTTAGGTGTTTTGAGTTTTATTTTTTTGCCACTACTATTTACATTGAGAGTTAAAGAAAAATCAAATTCAAGAGATAAAGTTTTAATTGTGGCAGGTGCAATTCCTGCTATATTTATGAGTCTTTCTGTTTTGTTTAAAATCCAACATTGGCCTTATGCAAATATAATGGGCTACTTAACTATTTTAATTTTGCTTTTTATTTATCTCCCACTATTTTATATTAGTGGAGTAAAGCATCAGGAAACAAAAATTAATACTGTAATCACTTCTATCATTATAATTGTGGGATGTGGATTATTTTTAACATTGGTTGTTACTCCTAAAACTCAAAAAGCACAATTGGTAAAAGCAACCGCAAACATATATAGGAGCCAACAGATTTTAGAAAAGGAAAAAATGTTGTTAGCCAAAATAAAAAATAATTCTAATGAAAATTTGATGAATGTTTCCAAGAGCAAACTAATTTTTGAGGAGCTAGATATATTTAAAAATAAATTAGTAAAATACTCTGGCGGTATCGATGAGCTAAACTCAAAATTCGCTGCAAATAATAATTTTTTAGAAGATGTGATGTTAGATGATTTTTTAGATGGTCAACAAGAATTAGAACATCTAAATAAATTAAGAAAATCTGTTTTAAATTACAACAATAGTTTAGTTGGCGCAGAAAAAATTAACATAGAAACGACTTTTCTAGACACTAAATCAATTCACTTTATTCAACGAATTCCAACTGCAATTACCGAGATAATTCAAATTCAAACACAGATTATACAGCGTCAACGTGAGTTTGTGGCTATAAAATAAATTTAGGAGCTTGTTAATTCTATCGAAACTAACAAGCTCTTTTGTTTATAAATCTTTAATTTTTATTGCAGGATTTCCTGCCATTAGTAAATTATCATAAACATCTTTCGTTACAACGGAACCAGCACCAATAATGCAATTGTTTCCAATTGTAATTCCGGGAAGAATTATAGAATTACCGCCAATCCAGCAATCGTTACCAATTTTAATAGGTTTAGCATCCTCAACTAATCTTCTTTGCAAATAATCTTTTGGGTGATTAGACGTGTAAAGTTGAACTCCTGGCCCAAACATTACGTTTGAGCCAATAGTAATTTTCGCAGAATCTAATACAACACAATTTACGTTAAAATATACATTTTCTCCACAATAAATATTGTAACCATAATCGCAGAAAAATGGTGGTTCTATATAAATATTCATTTCTGCATTTGGCAAAAGTTCTCGTAATATTTTTACAGTATTTTTATTTGAAACATATTCTTTGATGTTTAACTGATAAAGAAGCTGTTTTGCTTTTTTTCTTTCTTTGCTAAGTTCATTGTCTCTTCCATTATAAAATTCACCTAAAAGCATTTTTTCTTTTTCTGTTTTCATAAACTTACTAAAATTGCTTTACTAATTCTTTATCCAAATAAATCCGTTTAAAGAACAGGCAATCAAAAGCCAAATAGCATAAGGCAAGCATAAAATTCCAGAAAGTGTAGAATAAGAAAAACTCTTTGCCGTAATAATTATTACAAATGTTAATAATGTAATAATTTCTATAAATGAAATTAATGGAAGCTGAAATTTAAAAAACAAAATATTCCAAAGAACATTTAAAACAATTTGTATCCAAAAGAACATAACAAAATTATTGTCAAACGAAAACACTTTGTTGTATGGAATTATAATTGCCATTGCGGCGCTAAAACTTAACATTATAGTTGTCCATGCTGCACCAAAAACCCATCCTGCGGGCTGCCATGGAGGAAGTAAAAGATTTTTATACCAATCGGAATTTAAGCCTGAACCCGTAAATTGTGAACCAAGAAAAAGTGCAAGACCAAAAATAATTAGTTGCACAAAATAAGATAGAAGGAAATTCATATTGTATAATTATTTACAAAAGCGTAAAGGTTAAAATCGTGATTTTTTTGTTCTTTTTCTATTCTTTCTAATAATTCATTTTTGTTTATGCCTTTCATTAATTTATTTCTAATAAGTTCAAATGCTTTTTCTGCCAGTAAAAAAGTTTTTTTAGAATTTCTAAATTCAAAAGATAAGTGTTTGGCTATTGCAGAGTTTAATTCACCTATGCCCTCATTTTTTGTAGCAACGGTTTTTACAATTTGAGTGCTGTAATTTTCTCCATGCTTTTTATGAACCAAATGAGCTAAATTATTTACAAATGTATTCGCTCCATTTCTATCAGATTTATTAACCACAAAAATATCTGCAATTTCCATTATTCCCGATTTAATGGTTTGCACTTCGTCCCCTGCTTCTGGAACTAAAACTAAAATTGTAGCATCAGCTAAACCAACAATTTCAACTTCGCTTTGTCCAACACCAACGGTTTCAATTAATATATGCGAAAATCTTGCCAGCTGCATCACGTCCGAAATTTCAATTGTTTTTCCCGAAAGACCTCCCAGCGAACCTCTAGTGGCAATGCTTCTAATATATACTCTTTCGTTATTAAAATGCTGCGCCATTCTAACTCTGTCGCCAAGTACTGAGCCAAAATTAAACGGA
>Ga0105049_10002839_pt1 | contig 20490 bp, 14 predicted proteins | sample MAT06_FD_78087 | JGI IMG/M metagenome (GOLD analysis project Ga0105049, IMG submission 78087) | Freshwater microbial communities from Lake Fryxell liftoff mats and glacier meltwater in Antarctica - MAT-06 | ecosystem: Environmental > Aquatic > Freshwater > Ice > Liftoff microbial mat | place...
CGCCAGGGCCTTGGCGTAGATCTCCTTGGCGATCGCGAGCCCATCGCCCCCGGCCTCGGCGAGGCCGATCACTTCCTCGAGCCAGGTCGTGCCCGCGGTCTTCAGGTGCAGCCCGGCGTTAAAGTCGCGGATCGCCTGCTTCATCGGCGCGTAGATCGAGAACTTGTCGCTGCCCGAGTGAACGCTGAGCTTGAGGTTCGCCGGCAGGCCGAACTTCGGGATCGCGAAGGCGATCACGGCGAGGTCGTCCCGGAATTCCTTCTCGAACTGGGCCAGGTCGCCGACATAGTCAACACCCTTGTTAAAGCGGCCGGTGAACTTCGGGGCGATCGTCTGCACCGGCACCGCCTCGTCCGCGAGCATGGCCAGGATCAGCAGCAATTCCGGCGGCGTCTGCGGGGCGTCCGTCTCGTCCATCGAAACTTCCGGGATGAAGTTCCCTTCCCCCTTCGCGGCGAGGATCTTGCGATAGATCGCCCCCGCGTCCTGCACCGCTTTCAGATACTTCCCAGCGATGCGTTCGACGTCCGCCTGCGTGGTTCGGAACGGCGTGTCGATGCGGGGAATCGTGATGGTGCCGACGAGATCGCGATGCTTCTCGACGAAGGCTTGCACATCCGCGTCCGACGCAGGCTGACCGATGGAGTCCGCCACGTCGATCGTGTAGAAGTCGCACGCGGGGAGGAAGCGATCGACCGTCTCCAGGCGGATGTGGTCCGCATCGACGTGGTGAGACAGCTTCCAGCCGAGGGCCCGCACGGCGGCGTCACCGGCGAGGCGGACGGTGCCCGGTTCGGTGCCGATGATCGTGTGTTCGCGGTTGGACTTGTTCCACACCGGGATGACCTCGACGCCCGCTTTCAGGGCCTGGACACAGGCTTGCAGCTGGGCCCGGGCCTGATGAGCGAAGCGGTCGCCGATGCCGAGGGAATACTTGCCGAGCGTGAGCATGAGAGACGTGCCTTTCGGGAATTAACCAGGTCCAGATGGTTATAGATGCCGATCACAGGCACGGGCAGTGGAGCGAACCTTCCTGCGTGGCCCATCGATGCTCCCGGCTTGGGCATGTCCACGAACGTTCAGCCTCGCCAGCGATCCATCAGGTTTTTCGTGATCCGCTGCACGCGAGCATCCGGCCCCTGGCTGCGGCCGTTGTGGACGTAAGGCACCCAGTGGCCCGGCGGCGTGCTCAGCCCCTGGCACCAGAAGATCGTCGCGGCGTTGAAGACCGTGTTCCCCTTCGGCCCCGGGTAGAGCGTGGCCTCGTAATGCGACTCGGCATCGCTGCTGGTGTACGTCTTGCCCGCGGCCACCACCTCCAGGCCGGGGATCGCCGCGGGATCGCCGTGGTGCTCCCACCCCACAAGCCCGGGGATGCGGTCGCCCTTCTTCATGCCGGTCCCCTCGAAGATCCAGTTCTCCGGCTTCAAGCAGATCCAGTCGCCGCTGCCGTTGAACGGGATCACAGTGCGGGCACCCATGAGTGCATTCTCGTTCGGGCCGTCCTCGGGCAGGTCCGCCATCCATTTCTCCTCCTCCGGCCTCACGCCGCCGAAGCGGCCACGACGCTCGATAATGCGGTCCGGCCGGCCGTCGCTCGAAGGAGACATGCCTGTCACAAAGCAGACGGAGTTCCCCGAGAAGAAGCCGAAGTTTACTCCGGCCTTCACCGCGTCAAGGCAGGTGTCGTACTGCTTGCGACTCCAGTACTCGTCGTGACCCACGGAGAGAAACGCCTTCGCCCGCGTGACGAACGGCAGCCCGCCGACGTGGACGTCGTGATTCGAGCCATACGTCAGGTCGTAACCCTGCTGCTCGGCCCAGAACGCGAAGGGGAATTCAAAGGGCAGGAACTCGCCGGAACCGAGCGTCAGCGGGGTGTCCGTCACCTGCACGTACTTGCCGAAGGGGCGATCGAAGCTGGCCCGTACGCCGGAGACGAGAGGCTTTTTGTCCGGCCGATCGTTGGTGTAAAGCGAGTGATCATCCGGCCAGCGGTTGTAAGCCTGCCAGGTATTGGTGCTGCACTGGAAGAGGAAATCCGCGGGGCGATCGTCCTTCACCAGGAAGATGATGGAACTCTGGTAGCGATGCTTGGCCGCCGAGAGCTTCGCAAGATACACGCCGCTGGGCCAGTCTCGTGGCACTTCGAGCGACACACACGGGTCCCAGTGACATTCGCGGAGCCGCATCTCACCGACGGGGGGCGTCGGCTGCGTCTTGCCCTCGAACGGCCCGAGCTTTTGCACCAGCCGGCCGCCTTTGCCCTGGTAGTAACCCAGGCGATAGATGTCGATCGTGACGGGCGAGGGCGGCGTGGTGCTGACGCAGAGTTCCAGCTTGTCACCCGCGGCAAGGCTCGTGCGGGAGGCGTAGCCCTCGATCAGCGACTGGCGGAACTTCCCCTTGCCATCGAACTTCACATAGCTGAGTTGCCAGTCGAGCGTGCCCTCCTTGTCGTTCTCGGCCTTGATGAGGTCAGACTGCCTCGGGGCTGCGCTGAGAGTTGAGCCCGTCGTGAGGGTGGCAAGGGTTCCGAGAGCCTGTCGACGAGTGAACTGGGACATGGGAGCCTCCAAGGATCGCCGCTCGCGGTGAAGCGCTGCGGAGATCGGTCACGAACCACTTCCTGGCTGCTCGCTTGAGCTGCGTACAGGTGTGTCCGGGGATTCATCGTACGATTCTGCGCTCGGCATCGCGAAGCCGCAAGCGGCTATGGCGACAACGTCCCAACGACATCGCGAACGCTCGTTGCACCCAGCGATTCGATGGCGGCGGGCAGCGCGTCGACGATTCGGACGGAGGCGGTGGGATCGTAGAAGCTCGCGGTGCCCACCTGCACGGCACTGGCGCCGGCGAGGAGGAATTCCATCACGTCATCGATCGAGGCGATGCCGCCCACGCCGATGATGGGGATCGCCTGGAGCTTCGCGATCTGCCAGACGCAACGCAGCGCCAGCGGCTTGATCGCCGGGCCACTGAGGCCGCCGATGATGTTGCCGAGGATCGGCTTCTTCCGCCGCCAGTCGATGGCCATGCCCACGAAGGTGTTCACCGCCGTAACGGCATCAGCACCGCCATCGGCGGCGGCCTTTGCGATCGCGCTGATGTTCGTGACGTTCGGCGTCAGCTTCGCAAGCAGCGGCAGGTTCGGGCAGGCGTCGCGGCAGCGGCGGACGACTCGCATCGTCACGGCGGGGTCCGTCGCGAAGTCGATTCCACCGGACACGTTCGGGCACGAAAGGTTCAACTCCAGGGCTGCCAGCCCCTGCCCGGACTCGTGAACGCGAGTGGCCATCGCGATAAACTCGTCCTCGCTCTTGCCGGCGATGTTGCCAATGATCGAGGTGGGGAGCGTTCGCAGATACGGCAGGTGATGGATGAGGAAGTGTTCGAGCCCATCGTTATCGAGGCCGATGGCGTTGAGCATTCCCGAGGCAGTCTCGACGGTTCGCGGCGGCCGATTGCCGGCTCGCGGGGCATGCGTCACCGTCTTGGGCACGATGCCGCCGAGACGTGAGAAATCGACGAGTCCCTCCATCTCGCGGGCGTAACCGAACGTGCCGGACGCCACCAGAATCGGATTCGCCAGACGCAGCCGGCCGAGTTGGACCGCCAGATCGATCATGGAAGAAGATCCCTGAGCTTTCATCTCTCAGAGAGTTATAAGCATTGTCATGGTAGAGTGTGGACGCTTGAGGAGAGATATTCACGGTCTTTTTCGGAGGCTCGGCCATGCGGAACAAGCTCATTGCGGCGATTTTGCTCGGAGTGTCTTGCACCCTCGTCGCGCATGCGGACGACGATAAGAAGCCCGGCGAAGACGGAAAGCCCGGAAAGACAGGGAAGATCGACAAGGCGAAGATCTTCGACAAAATGGACGCCAACGGCGACGGAAAGCTCACCAAGGAGGAGTTCAAAGACGCGACCGAGAAGATGATGGAGCGGTTGAAGGACAAGATCCCCGCCGGCGCAGGTGGCAAGGCTGGCGGGTTCGCCGAGAAGCGATTTGGATCGATGGACGCGGACAAGGATGGCTCGGTCTCGAAGAGAGAATTCGAGAAGGCAGAAGCTCCTCGGGGCCTCAAGGGTAAGGGCAACTTCAAGGGCAAGCGGCCAGGGGCTCCGAAGCAGGATAACTGACAAGGCTCACGATTCGCCGCGACGCGCCATCGCAGCCTCGCGGCGGAATCTCAGTTCGTGATGCCCTTCGTGATCTCCATGAACACGTTCTCCAGGTTCACTTCCTTTTCCTTGAAGGTCTTCAAACGGTAGCCCTTCTGAACGAGCCGCTCCGGTAGGAAGCTTCCGTCCTCGTGGCCGTCGCGAAGTTTCACCTCGACGAAGTCACCCTTCGGCCCGGGTTTGACCGCTTCCACTTCCTCGAACGTCTCGATCCACTTCGCCGCCTCTTCGTTGCGTTCGGGGCCGACGGAGACGGTGAACACGAAGTTGCCGCGAACCTGGCGAATGGCCTCGGTGACCTCTCCGTTGAAGATCAACTTACCCTTCTCGATGATGCCGATCTTGTTGCAGATGTCCGCGAGTTCCGGAAGGATGTGACTGCTGACCATGATGGTCTTGTTCATGTTGCGCAACTCCTTGATGAGTTCGCGCATCTCGATACGCGCTCGCGGATCGAGTCCGCTGGCGGGTTCGTCGAGCAGCAGCACCTGCGGTTCATGAAGGAGCACGCGAGCGAGGCCGAGACGTTGCGTCATGCCGCGGGAAAGGCTGGTGACGAGTGCATCGCGTTTGTACACGAGGTCGACAAGGTCGAGAACCTGGTCGCACTTCTTGCGGCGTTCCGGCCCCTTGATGCGATACGCCGCCGCGAAGAACTCCAGATATTCGATCACCTTCATGTCGTCATACACGCCGAAGAAGTCCGGCATATATCCGATACATCGGCGGATATCCTTGGAGCCTGTATAGATGGAATACCCACACACACTCGCCTCGCCCCAGCTAGGGTTCAGCAGCGTGGCGAGGATTCGCATGGTCGTCGTCTTCCCGGCGCCGTTAGGGCCGATGAAGCCATACACATCACCACGGTCGAGCTTTAATGTTAGCCGATCGAGGGCATACAGTTCGCCATACTTCTTGGTGAGATCGCGTGTTTCAATCATGGGGGGCTCGAGTGTTTTCTCAAAGATGTCAGACGGCAGCAGGGTCAACAATCACTTATAAAAACCCTTCACGACTGAGAGCTTCATTTGAAAGCGACACGCCGCACTCAGAAGCCGCAGCCAAGAGGTCTCGTTCCCATGAGTCACGAGGAAGGAAAGGCAGCGACGGCAGTCCAAGGATTTCGTCAAGAATCCACTTCGCAGATGTCTCGGGATCTTGATTACCCCGGGCGGCGTGTTGAGCCAACTTCGCCTCCAGCTCCGGGCTCAGAGTCATCGTCATCTTCGCACTCCTGTCATTCGCAACATTGGTTTTGAATCAGTGCCATCTCAGCCTCCGAGCCGAACATATTCTTGGGTACCCGACTCTATCATTTACTTTACTGGGAAATAGAGTCGCACGAAGGTCTCTTGCCTTCCGGCACCTGTCAGTGGCGTTCGCGGTTGGCCGGGCATGCCCTTGAGCCAAAGTTCCGTGGGCGAATGCGGTGAGCCCAGTGCTTCCTCGGCGGGGCCCGTCGTGGGAGCCAGCCGGCCGAGCACGATCACTTCCCCGCGATTCTCCGGACTCAGACGCCAGGATTGATCGAGGTTGCGTAGCGACGCATTCTTCGGCGTCACTCCCTGATCCTTGCGAAGAGCCGCTTCGTGGAAGAGCAGGCTGAGGAACGGGAAACCGCTCGGCTCGTTGAGGCTCGCATCGCTGTTCGCACGGGTCGCTGTGTTCGCGGCCACTCCCAGCATGCGATCCGCAGCCTCGGCGTCGGCAGCGAGCCAGTTGTTGCTCGGCTTTTCGCGGAGCACCAGTTGCCGTTCGACGCCTGGAGCGAGCGAGCCGATCACCGTCGGATAAGCTTGGCCCGCGTAGATCACCACAACGTCCTGAAGTTCACCCAGAGGAAGTCGGCTTACGATCGAACCGACCACCTGGCTCGGATCGCCCGCGGGGTGCGTCAGCTTCGACTCGATCGCTGGCGAGTTCGGATCGAGATTCGCGCTCCAGCGTGCCCCGAAGGACTTCGTGGACCAAACTTGAATCGGCACGTCTTCAAGAGCATCCGCGTAGCGAGTGGCGTCGGCGTTCACGTGGTAACGATACCCGCGGCGCAGCAGGCTGGCCCGGCCGCCGCGAGCGCCGGAGAGCCAGCCGGTGAGGGTGTCCTGGGCTACCTCGTTTGCCGGTTGGTTCGTCCAGCCCGCGGTGGGGCTGATCGTCACGGTGTAAGTTTCCATGCGTGGGCTGAAGACCGTGAACCACGATTGCCCGTAGACACGGCCCGAAGCGCCATCCACGTCCACCACGTCCACCTTGTTCACGCGGACGGCATGGCCCTTGAAGGCCACCGCGGTGACGTACGCCGCGACGCACACCGTGAGCACGATGAGCGGGAATGTGAGCCAGGTCCATTCGAGGCGGCCAAGGATTCGTTTAAGCAGCCAGTATTCCACGGGGCCGATGAGCAGCACGTACAGGGCAAGAAAGAACGCGATCCAGCCGAACGAGATCACGGGCACCTCGGCGAAACGATCGACGTGCATTCGCAGGGCGGCGGCGAGTTCGTCCTCTTCGTCGGTGAGGCCCGGCGTTGCGAGTGCCTTGCCTTCCGGGCCCGTCGAGGACAGCGGCGAACCGCACTCACGCAGGATCCAGTCCCAAAATTCGGGGCGGAGCTTGTAGTCCATGAATGGCGGCAGGTCGAGGTCCAACGCAAGGAATGTCACGCGGCCCAGGCCCACCGTGGATTGCACCGCGACCGGCCGAACGAGAGCGTCTCCCGAAGTTCGATCTTCCAGGAGCACGCGAGCGAACGCTTCGGGCCTTGCCATGAGGTTCGCGACTTGCAAGGCTCCGGCTGTCGATGTCAGGTTTGCGATCTGCGGCGCCCCGCCCGCGGACTTCCAGCGGAAGAACAGTCCAGGCATGCTAAGAATCGGCTCCGCCGCGAGCGCCATCGGCAGCGTCTCGCGGAAGGCCGGGAAACGAGCCAGAAGGGGCAGGTTCACGCCGGCCGAGATCACCACGCGGCCGCCACGGCGGATCCACTCGAGCAGGGCGGCTCGCTTCAGGCGATCAGTGGGCGGGCCGCCGTCGCCGAACAACCGCGTGAGGAACTCACCCGTGGCGGAACCGGTGGCGATCACGACAAGGTCCGCCGCGTCGTACCCGAACCAGCGATCGGGCAGGTCCTCGAAGTCCGAGATCGCGGCGGCTTCCACCCGGCCGTTGCGGAAGGCCGGAACGCCCTCACTGCTCGGCTCGCGAGGTAAGTCAAACCCCGGCAGCGCCGACCCAAGCGACAGAACCACGTAGGTTCTCGCACTCGTCGGCACCAGATTGCGAATGCGGAAAGGCTCGGCGACCTCCGTGCCCGAAGTGGTGCGAATTCGCATCACCGTGTCGGAGGCTCCGCTCGCGATGCGGACGTACGGCTTCACAGGGAAGCTTCGCATCGCGAACGACTGCCCCGCTTCTGCGTTCGCCAGGCTTGGCAGCGGAAGCGTGAGCGTCGTGCGGACTTCATCGCCATCGGGGGTCTCGATGACGAGTTCCACCGGTTCCGCGATGGGCTCCTTCACTTCCAGATCGAAGTAAACCGGGGCCCAGGTCGCGAACTTGACGATCGAGTTGTAAGGCTCCGTTCGCCCCTGCGGCTGGGCCCCTGGGGGAAGGCCGACGGACACGGCCTTGAGCACCACCCGTGGCGACTCCGCGTGTGCCGGCAGGGCCGCGAGGGCGACGAATGCGAGGGTGGCCAGGAGTCGGGGCATCTCGAAGGATCGCATGAGGAATGGTGTCAGGGTTTTTCGGCGGTGCCACAGACGCAAGGGCTTCGGCCACAGCCCGGGCAGCCGCCGCCGTACTTCGCCTTCATCGCGTCGTCGAGGTCGATCCCCGCGATGTTGGCGAGCGTCGCCAGCCAGGCCAGCACGTCGGCGAATTCGAGAAGCCGCTCCGACTGGCTCCCCCCGCGCAGGGCCGCGGAGAGTTCCCCGACCTCCTCCATGAACCACATGAAGGTGCCCTCGACGCCTCGCGCGGCATCCTTGGAGCCGTACATCGTGCGGATCTGCTGCTGCAACTCGGACAGTGTCATGGACATCGGTGTCGCGATCCCCCGTCGGGAAGGGAGGTGGTGGATTGTAGCACCGGAATGTCGCCCGGGCGTTCAGGACAGGTTATGGCCCCTGGGGAGTGCTTCCAATGTGAAGCTGTGAAGGCCTGGTAAAGCTGGAGGATTATTCAGGGGCCATGGTTTATGCGAACCAGCGATAGTTGTGAAGGTCAAGCGGCCAAGGACCGATAGGAGGAGTGTGTGGAATGTGGTAAGGAAGCCCGTCCACCACTTATCGATTCGGTTTTCTTTGTCTGTCAGGAGGATCGAGCATGATCCGGCGAATTCTTGGTGGTGTCGCAGTCGCGTTGAGCACCGCAATCCCTGCCACCGCCCAGGTGACAGGCACCTCGCCCGTCGCGAAAGTGGAGAGGGGCACCACGCGTGCCGCCGCTCTGGGCAAGCCCATCTTCATACCCTCATCGCAACCGACGGTCGCGGAGATCATGCCCACGGCGGCCGAGCTAGGCGTCACGCCCGCGGGGTTCTCCGCCTCCGCGATGCCCGGGACGGAATATTGCGATCCCTGCGGCGTCTGCGGACCCGCCGGCCGGGTGTGGGCCAGTGCGGAGTGGCTGTACTGGGTCACCTCCGGCCAGTCGCTGCCGCCGCTGGCGACCGGGGCTCCGATGGGCACGCCTCTCGCTACCGCCGGTGTCGCGGGCGAACCGACCACCACCACGCTCTTCGGCAACCAGCGAGTCAACAATGACTGGCGAAACGGGCTCCGCGCTCGCGCCGGCCTGTGGCTTGACGACCAACAGACTCGCGGCCTTGAACTCGAGTTCCTGATGCTCGAGCATAGCGGTGCTCCCTTCGCCGCCAGCTCCGATGGATCGAGCATCCTCACCCGCCCCTTCTTCAACGTCACCACGGGGCTCCGCGACACGCAACTCGTTTCGTTCCCCGGCATCGTTGCTGGCACCGGGACCGTACGAGCGGGCAACAACGTCATCGGCGGGGGGATTAGCTACCTGCACAACCTCTGCTGCGATCCTTGCGGCCGAACCGACCTGATCCTTGGCTACCGATATCTGAACGTCTCGGACACGGTCGAGATCACCGAGAACCTGATCGCCCTGCCGGGCTCGAACGTTCCCGCGGGAACGAACTTTGTGATCCAGGACAGCTTCAAGACCTCGAACAACTTCCACGGTGCGGTGATCGGCCTGGCTCACGAGCGGCGCTTCGGCCGGGCGTTCATCGGTGTCCGTGCCAGCGTCGGTCTCGGCGATAACTACCAGACCACCACGATCAGCGGCAACACGACGATCACAGCGCCGGGCGGAGCCCCGACGACTTACCCCGGTGGGTTGCTGACGCAGCCATCGAACATCGGGAAGTACACGTCGAACAACTTCGCGGTGATGCCGGAGATCGGCGTGAAGCTAGGCTTCCAGGTGACGGAACAGGTCCGTGTCTTCGCCGGCTATAACTTCCTCTACCTGAGCAACGTGGCCCGCGCTGGCGACCAGATCGACGTGCGAGTGAACACCACCCAGCTCGCCCCGTCCGCGGGCCTGGTGGGTCCGGCACTGCCGGCCTATGACCGAAAGTCGACCGACTTCTGGATGCAGGGCGTCAGCCTCGGAGCCGAACTGCGGTTCTAAGAGCCCAGGCATGAGACACCCCGATCGGGGCAGGGACTGAAGGCGTCATCGTTTATCTTGCCGGATGCGATGTGCCGTCAGAACCGCGCCCCGATCGGGATTTACAGTTAAACAACTTCACGAACGACCGGCATCGTCTCGCGGAACTTCACGTCGCCGATGAGGCAGGGTCGCTTGTACTGCTCGGGAGAGCCGCCCGATCGAGCCAGTCGTTCGCGATCCCACTTACTCCAGGTGCCCGTTGGGATCACCGCGATGCGGACGGGGGCCAGCCTCGCGCTGCCTCGCTTCGCCTCGTACTCGATGTTCTGCACGCCGAGTTCCTTCTCGAACTCCGCGAGAAATCGCTTCAATATCACCGTGTCGGTCGTGTCCTGCTCCTCGAGGAAGAGGCTGTAGAAGGGGCGGACATCGTCCCACACGGGGGCGAGCGTGTAGCCCGTCAGCGGTTGCGGCACACGATTCAGCACAGCGTCCATCGCCTTGGTCACGTGGTGTTCGCTGAGCTTCTCGCCGGTGAGGTTGGCGAATCGGCTGCCCTTGCCGAGGAACTCGACCAGCGGAGTGCGGCCGAGGAAGCCGGTGACGCGGACGAGGTCCACGATGTGGTAGCGGTACAGGCCGTACGCGGTCGTCGGCAGGATGTAGTAGCTGCCGCCCTCGCGGAGTTCGTGGGCTCCGAGCACGGTGGGCGAGGGCGAGTCGATCTCGCCTTCGGGGACGAACTCGAAGTAGTGCGACCAGATGTCGAGCACGCCGGAGGGCGTCGAGTTGTCGAAGGGGATCGTCATGCGGCCTTCGCTGGCGAGCAGGCCCAGGTCGCGGATCGGGGTTTCGCCGTAGTACTGCGGCAGCTGGCGGAGATACGGCCCCATGCTGCCGCCCGTCCAGGTGCCGATGATGATGCTCTCGCTAGGCCACACGTCCTTCGGAAGCAGCTTGGCGTTGTGGCTGGCGATGGCGTCGAGTTCCTTCGCCCGGTCCGGGAAGGCCTTCAGGTGTGCGTCGAGCCAGCTTCGCACTTCGGCCGGGATTTCCAGGTCTTTCCGCAGGGTGCCGTCGCGGAGGTCGCGGAGCAGGTGCTCCTTCTCCTCGTCGAGCACGCGGGCCAGTTGCACCAGCGTGCTGGGGTTGGCGGCCATGAACTGCGAGACGTTCCGCCCCGCGGCGAAGCGGAGGGCGACATAGTACCGGGCCTTCGCGTCCTTGATCTTCCCCGTGATCGGGGGCACGGCGTAAAGCCGCTGGATGAGCTTCATCTGAACTTGCGTCGTGTACCCCGAAAGGTTGCCGCAGGGGATGCCGGCCTCGGTGCGGTACTCTTCGGGGTCGCCGACCATCTGCACCATCGGCCGCATCGCGATCTTGCGGCCACGGTGGTCGCGGTACATCTTCACGCCCCAGAAGTTCCAGCCGAGCTTGTAGCAGCGGAGGTATTCCTTCGTGACGGGGATGAGCTTCCGTGACGCCGTGGTGCCGCTGGTCAGTGCGAACATCAGCACACGAGCGTCGGTGAGCAGAGCCTGCGTGTCGCCCTTCTGGACCTTCTCGATGTACGGGGCGACGTATTCGTAAGGCGCGATGGGAATCTGCTTGCGGAAGTCCGCGATGGTGCGGATGGCATCGAAGCGGTGATCCCGGCCGAACTGCGTGGCGGTCTGCTTGCGGAGGATCTCGAAGAGCCTGGCCTGCTGCACGGCCTCGGGGGTCTCGCAATCGCGGAGGAAGCGTTCAAGCTTCCGGCGAATCGGGTACGAGATGGCCCGGCCGAGCCGAACGAGGAGAAAGCGTTTAAGAGACATTGCGGATAATCCGGGTGATCCGATCATTTCCCGATCATCGCGAGGAACTCGTCCTCGGTCAACACGGGCACGCCTAGCTCTTTCGCCTTGTCGAGTTTGCTGCCAGCCTTTTCCCCCGCGACGACATAATCGGTCTTCTTGCTCACGCTGCCGGAGGGCTTGCCGCCCAGGCTCTTGATGAGGTCCTCGATCTCGCCACGTTCGTACTTCGCGAGTGTGCCGGTCACAACGAATGTCTTGCCTGTGAGGTCCGTTCCACCCGGAGCGGTTTTGACCTCGCGTTTCTCCTCCGTGAGCTTCAGACCGAAGTCCTTGAAGTCCGCGATCATGTTGCGAACCGCCTCCATCTGGAAGTACCCGTGGATCGCCTTGGCACGTTCGGTGGCGACGCCCTCAACTTGCAGCAGGCGTTCCTCGGAGGCGTTCATCAAGTCGTCGATGTGGAGGAACTCCTGGGCCAGGATGTCCGCCATGCTGTCCGCGACCATGGGGATGCTGATGCCCGAGAGCACGCGGGCCAGGCCGCGATCCTTGCTGGCGGCGATGCCCTCGAGGAGGTTGTCCGCCCACTTGCCCTTGGCCTTCTTCGCGTCTTTCGGCGGCCGGGCCTTGAGCAGCGTTTCCTTGTCGAGGCGGAAAAGGTCCGGCAGCGATTCGACGAGGTCCGCTTCGAGGAGTTCGCTGGCGATCGATTCGCCAAGGCCCTCGATGTCCATGGCGGAACGGCGAGCGAACTGGAGCAGCTGACGCATGAGCTGCCCGCCGCACTGGCCGCGCGGGGCAGAGCAGACGACGAACGGGCTGCCCTCTTCCTTCCGCGTGGCGGCGCCGCAGATCGGGCACTCCGTGGGGAAGTGGAACCTCTTCTCGGCCCCGGTCCGGGCGGACGTCTCGACACGCACCACCTGCGGGATGATCTCGCCCGCCTTCTCGACGACGACCATATCGCCGACGTGGATATCCTTGCGTTCGATCTCATCCGAGTTGTGTAGGCTCGCCTTGCTGACGGTGGTGCCCGCGAGGCGGACGGGCGGATCGAAATACCCCACGGGGGTGAGCTTGCCCGTGCGGCCCACCTGCACCTCGATACGGACAAGGCGTGTGATCGCCTGCTCGGCCTCGAACTTGTACGCCCGGGCCCAGCGGGGGAACTTCGACGTGTACCCCAGCTTCTCGCGCTGGGCGAACGAATCCACCTTGATGACCATACCGTCGGTGTCGTAAGGCAGGTCGTGCCGCTTCTCGTTCCAGGTCATCACGTGGGCGATCACTTCCTCGATGTCCGCACAGGACGTGGTGTGCGAGTTCACGGGGAATCCCAGCGACTTCATGAGCTTCAGCGATTCCAGGTGCGAGTGAAGTTCGACGCCCTCAACGGCGCCCAGGGCATACGTGAAGAGCCGGCGGGGTCGTTTCGCGGACTCCTTCGGGTCGAGCATGCGGATCGAGCCCGCGGTGAGGTTGCGGCAGTTCTCGTAGGGCTTCTCGCCGTTCGCGACGCGGGTGCGGTTGATCGTGATGAGATCCTCGCGAAGCATGAAGACCTCGCCGCGAACCTCGAAGAGAGCCACGGGATTCTTACCGTGTAGCTTCAGGGGCACGTCGGGCATGGTGCGGAGGTTGTGGGTGACATCGTCGCCGCGTTCGCCGTCGCCGCGGGTGGCGCCGCAGGTGAGCAGGCCATTCTCGTACGTCAGGTTCATGGCGACGCCGTCGATCTTGAGCTCGACGACGTAAGTGGGCACGTCGCCGCCGAGCGTCTTGCGGACGCTGCGGTCCCACTCGTGGAGCATGTTGGCATCGTAGCTATTCTCGATCGAGTACATCGGCAGACGATGCTTCACTGCCGTGAGCACATCCACCGGCTTGCCACCGACCCGCCGCGTGGGGCTGTCCGGCGTCGCGAGCTCGGGGTGCTTCGCCTCGAGGTCTGTCAGCTCCTGAAGCAAGCGATCGAATTCGCGGTCGGTGATCTCGGGGGCGGCGTCGACGTAGTACCTGTGATTATGGTGCTCGATGATCTTGCGAAGCTCGTCGGCTCGGGCGGCGGCGGCGGTCATGGGGCGTCTCGCGAAGGGTGAGGACAGATCGTTCCAGAATTGTGCCGTCCCTGGCCGCCGATGGCAAGCTTGGTAGTCTGTTCGCGGCTGGTTCCATCGGCTAGAGTGTGACAGTCCCCCTTGCATACCCCACCGCTCTCCCCCCGGTTGACCGCGATGTACCACGCCAAGTCGGATGAATCGCTTGACGCGACCCCCTCTCGCATTCGTTACTGGATTCTCGGCCTGCTCTGCGTGCTGGCCATGATCACCTACATGGATCGCGCCGCGAACGGGAGCGCGAAGAAGGCGATCATGGAGGACCTGAATGCCACGGCCCAGAGGGAAGCCGCCGCGACCGGGACGCCCACCACGGGGTATAGCGAGGAAGACTTCTTCATCGTCCTGATGGCGTTTCAACTGGCGTATGCCCTCTTCGAAGTTCCCTCCGGCTGGCTGGGCGACACGCAGGGCCCGCGGGGCACGCTCCTGCGAGTCGTCGTGTGGTGGTCCCTGTTCGTCGGCGTCACCGGCTTCGTCGGGCTCACGGTGCCGCTTTACGGATACGTCGGTTTCACGGCCCTGGTGCTCATTCAGTTCCTGTTCGGCGTGGGCGAAGCGGGAGCGTTCCCCAACATCGCGAAGTCGCTTTACAACTGGTTCCCCGCGGGGGACCGAGGCTTCGCGAAATCGATGGTGTGGATGGCCGCTCGCTTCATGGGCGGGCTGACGCCGTTGATCTGGGTGCTTCTCGTGTCGCTGGGCGGGCTGTCGTGGCGTGAGGCGATGTGGCTCTTCGCGGCGGTGGCGGCGATCTGGTGCGTCGTCTTTTTCTTCGCCTTCACCAACCGGCCTCAGGAACATCGGCGCGTGAACGCCTTCGAGATTTCCGAGATCGATGCGGGCCGGCAGGCCGCCGCCAAGAAGGTCGTCGTGCCCTGGGGCAAGCTCATTCGCTCACGCAACCTCTGGGCGATCTGTTTGATGTACGTCGTCACCAACTTCTGCTGGTACTTCCTGATGTACAACCACCCGCGATCGATGCAGATCGCCTTCCCCTCCTGGAACGAAACGCCCCGCGGCAAGATCCTCCTCGCGATCCTCAGCGGGGCGCCGCTGCTCATCGGGATGTTCGGCTGCATGCTCGGCGGCACGCTTTCCGACCGTTACATCCGCCGCACGGGCGACCGGAAGTGGGGCCGTCGGCTCTTCGGCATGATCGGCTATGGCGGCGCCGGGGTTTGCTACCTGCTCGCCGCGGGGGCCAAGCTCAGCGACCCCTCCAACCTGTGGCTTTACGCGGGGCTGCTCATCATGATGGGCTTCTTCAACGACCTGATCATGGGCCCCGCCTGGGCCACCTGTCAGGACATCGGCCGCGATTATGCCGCCACCGTCTCCGGGGCCATGAACATGTTTGGCAATCTGGTCGGAGCCGTCAGCGGGATCTTCTTCACCGGCCTCATCATGAAGAACTTCCCGGAGTCCGACGGCCCCAGGGGCATCCTGATTTGCTTCATCACGTACTTCTTCGTCTACATGTTCGGCGTGGTCGCCTGGATGTTTATCGATGCGAGCAAGCCGATCGTCTCGGACGAGGAACACGCCGCCATGGGGTGACCTATTATCGGCAGTGTCGTCACGCCGTGGGCATTGATGGAAGAATGCCCTTCTCGAGATCCAGCAACTGACGCTTGATGTCAAGGCCGTAAGCGTACCCGCCGAGCTGGCCGTCGTGGTTCACGACGCGATGGCAGGGGATCGCAATCATGATGCGATTGTTGCCATTCGCCTGCCCCACGGCCCGCGAAGCCTGCGGAGTACCAAGCTGCCTGGCAATCTCGCGGTAAGAGCGAACCTCGCCATAGGGGATCTTCGCAAGGGCGTCCCACACCTTCTGCTGGAACGGAGTTCCCGGAGTGACCAAGGGAACCGTGAACTTCTGGAGGCGCCCCTCGAAGTACATCGCGAGTTCGTCTTCGAGCCGCTTGAGGTGCTCGTTTCTCCCCGCGAGCGTGGGAAGGTTCAGGCGTTTGCCAGCCTCCGCCACTTGCGACGCCAGCGTGGAGGGCTGGGAATGTTCGAGCATGCAGATGCCGTCGTGCGTCGCGCCGGCGAGGAGTGGGCCGATCGGGCTGGGAATCCATGTCAGATAAAGGCCAACCTCGCCATCCGCTTCACCAGGCGAGCGGCCCAGGACATTCTCGAACGCCTCGCCAAAACTGACGGGAGGGATGGAGAAGGTAAATGTCGTCATGCGCTCGTGCTCCTTGGGGCCAGATCACCCGAGATCGCAGCGCGGCCAGGATCTCAGGTGATTCGAACCTGTGCGCCGAAGTCTTTCTTCTTGTCGGTGATGAAGTAAGTCGCGCAGGCCGCGTCGATCAGGTCCGGGCTGAAGTTAACCCTCTCCATATTATACTTCGCGATCGACATCATCTGATCCAGGATGTCGCGAGGCTGGCACATTCGGAAGGGCCGGTTCGTGGGGCGGTACCATTTCGTGATCAGGTAATCGAGCCCGCGCTCGTCAAACTCCACTCGCTTTCCCTTGCAGACCAGCTCCCAGATCAGGCGGTACTGGGATTCGTCCGGGTCGCGAACCTCGATCTTGAACTTGATCCGCCGAAGGAAGGCTTCGTCCGCGAGTTGCGTCGGGTCAAGGTTGGTGGAGAAGATCAGCAGCTCATCGAACGGGACCTCGATCTTGGTGCCCTGCACGGTGCTGAGGTAGTCGTACTTCTTTTCGAGAGGAACGATCCAGCGGTTGAGGAGGTCCATGGGCCTCATCTGCTGTCGGCCGAAGTCGTCGATCATGAAGATGCCACCGTTGGCCTTCATTTGCAGCGGGGCTTCATAGTACTTCCCGACGGCGTTGTACTTGAGATCGAGCATGGACATCGTGAGTTCGCCGCCGACGACGATGGTGGGACGGCGAACCTTCACATAGCGGGCATCGTGCTGGGCGCCGCTCTTGAGCAGCGTTTCCGCGCGGTCGATGTTGTCTTCTTCGGTCACAAGAGTGTGCTGAATCGGATCGTACACCTTGATGATCTGGCCGTTAGCCTCGATGGCGTAAGGGATGAAGATCGAGTCGCCCATCAGGCGAGTGATGCGCTCGGCGATGCTCGTTTTGCCGTTACCGGGATAGCCGAAAAAGAAGATCGACTGTGTGGAGTTGATGGCCGGGCCGATCTCATTGAGGACTTCGTCCGTGATGACGAGGTCCTCGAACGCCCGGCGGATGCTTCTCCGGGTAACGGAGAGCTTGCGAACGGTCTGGGCCATGACGGCTTCGACATAATCGGTGAACGGCACGGGGCAGGGGCCCGAGTAGCTAGTTTTATCGATCGCATCCTGAAGGGCGGCGGGGCCCTTGGGGGGCTTGAGATCGTACACGAACGACGAATCGCCACTGGAGCCACGCTGGGAAACGATGTCGATGAGCGTCTGCTTTCGCATCGATTGTAGGACAGGGTTGAGCACCGCGAAGGGGAGGGCCATTTCGTTGGCGAGTTCCCCGCCGCTGACGTGGCCTCGGTTGTAGATGGCGCGGAGTGTGAGATCGTAAAGGAACGACATGTCCAGGCCGAGGTCCTCCCACCGAGCGGGGACTCGCGGCTGATAGACGTTGTTGGAAACGGGCGACGATTCCTCGTCGGTCGGCGGCGGATCGCCGATCAGCGTCACGCCTTCGAGGTCGCCATACTGCTGGGCATCCGCGAGAAGCTGATCGAAGTGGAGCTTGTGCAGGCGAAGGTGTTCGATCGCCTCGAGATCATTCTTCTGCTCCGCCTGGGTGAGGCAATCCATGACCGCCGGGGCGATGACATATTTCACGCCATCGATGTACATATGGTGGAGGAATTCGCCCGGGCGCACGTAGCAATCCGGCGAATGGAAGGGCTGATCCAGCATCTGCTGGTAGAACTCGTTGGCGATGATGAACCGCATGGAGACTCGACCCTCACGTCGCATCGGGTGGACAGGTGCGATCGCAACTTCCGCAGGTTCTTCCGTTTCGCTACCAAGGAGCAGTATACGACACGATTCATGCCTGACCGGAACGGGATTGCAATTCTTACATGAGTCTGGCCCGTGATGCCCGGAAGTCTGGAAATCCAGGCAATTCGGGCAGTCTGACCTCGCCACGGGCGGTGAGGTGAGGTTGTAACGATAAGGGATTTCGTATCGGACGCGAGTTCTGGCGCGATGGGGCCGATAAATCCTTGTGTGCGTGGGCGGAGTGCCGCACTGCGGAATCACAGGGAGCTTGATCATGGGCGTGCGCAATTGGAAGCTTGGCTGGTTCCGGGCGACAGGCACGGTGTCGAACACGTCCCCGAAACGAACGCGTACCCATCAGCTGGAGATCGATCGGCTCGAGGATCGAGTCGTACCGGCGGTGAGCATTTTTAACAACGGCGGCAACGGTTACTCCGCCCTTAACTTCACGAACAGCGGTGGCTTCGTTCCGCCCGATACCAACGGCGCCGCGGGGCCCAGTGTTTATGTCCAGACCGTGAACCAGGCGATCGCCCTGTATAACCCCAAGGCCACGGGCGCCTCCGCGCAGATTACAAGTCTCGATAATTTCTACTACACCGTTGGCGGCTTGACGCAAATACCTGGGAGCTCGCGTTTCGACCCCACGGTTCTCTATAACCAACACATCGGGCGGTTTATCGTCGGAAATCAAGATGCGAACTTCACCACGACCATAAGCAACTTTAACATCGCCGTCTCCCGAAGTTCAAACCCGACGACGCTCACGACCGCGGACTGGGCCTTTTACTCCTTCTCGACGTCCCAGCCCAACGTCAACGCAGACTTTCCCGGCAACATCGGGTACAATGCGGATGCAACGGTCATCACCCTTAACATGTTCCCCGTGGCCGCTGGTCCTGTGACAACGCAGATCCTGTCCATCAGCAACGCCGATCTTGCGGTGGCGGCGCCAGCCCCGGCCAATTTCCGAAATAATCTCCCCACGGCGAACCAGCGACCGGCCACGATCTACGACAACGTTCCTGGTGGGCCAATGTGGTTGGTCCAGGATAACGCGGCAGGTGGCTTACTGAATGTCACTCGCATGACAAACGTTCTCTCCGCCGCGGCGACGTTTACCACGACGCCCCTTTTCATTGGCGTCCATTCACAACCCAACGCACCTCTGAACCCTGACGGATCGCCCATCACCCAGTTGATCGATGCGCGGATTCAGAAAGCCTCGATGCGGAACAATACGTTGGTCGCCACGCACCAGATCGCAGCCGGCGCCACGCAGAATGTCGCACCCTGGTACGTCATTGATGTCAGCGGAGCGGCTCCCACGATTTCGCAGCAAGGGCAGATCAATGCCGGAGCGAATACGTATGTGATGTATCCCGGTATTGATATCAATTTCTTCGGCGACATCGGCATGACATACATGCTCTCGGGCACCAACACGCCGACGAATTTCATGTCGATGTGGGTGACCGGGCGGCTGAACACGGATCCGGCTGGCACGATGCAAGCGCCCGTGCTCGTGCCGGCAGGAACAGGCTTAGCGAACTACAACGATTTCTCGGCGACGGGTCGTGCCGGAGACTACAGCGGGATTAATGTCGATCCCATTGACAATACCTTCTGGGCAACCAGCGAGTTCGCCAATACTTTGCCGACGGCCAATTGGGGAACGGCGGTGGCGAACTTCGGCGTTCGGACTCCCTTGCCACCCCCGCCGCCCGGACCGCCGCCGCCGCCCCCGCCCCCGCCGCCGATGCCCGGCCCGCCGCTGGCCTCGCTTCTCGTCGTCGGATCAGCAGCGGGATCGAATTCGCTCGTCCGCGTTCTGGACGCCAACGGGCTTGTGATCCGCGAGTTTCAGCCTTACGCCAACGGCTTCAACGGCGGCGTGAACGTGGCCTCCGGAGACGTCACCGGCGACGGTGTCGCGGACATCATCACCGCTCCTGCCTCTAACGGCGGTGCCGACATCCGCGTCTACGACGGAGTCACGGGTGCGATGGTGGCCGCCTTCCTCGCGTACGATGCCGAGTTCGATGGCGGCGCATCCGTGGCCGTGGGAGACCTCGACGGCGACGGCGTGGGCGACATCATCACCGGTGCCGGAACCGGTGGCGGGCCGCACGTCCGCGTCTTCACGGGGAGGACCTTCGAGGTGATCCGCGACTTCCTCGCCTATGGTGCGGGCTTCCGTGGCGGCATCTCTGTCGCCTCGGCGGACTTCAACCGGAATGGCCGATGGGACATTGTCACCGGTGCCGGATCCGACGGCGGCGCTCACATTCGACTCTTCACGGACGGCAACAGCAACAACGTCAGCGAGTATCTCGTCAACAGCCCGATTTACCGCGGCGGCGTGGATGTGGCGGCGGGAGACCTTGATGGCAATCTTGTCCCTGAACTCATCGTCGGAGCCAGCTCGGGAGGCTCGAAGGTGACGATCTTCAAGGACGGAACGAAGCAGAATCCCCAGCAGTTCGACGCTTACCCCGGTTTCCGCGGCGGCGTCCGTGTGGCCTTCGTCGATCCGGACAGCGACGGTGTCGGCTTGCTCGCCACCTCGCCAGGAAACGACGGTGGAGCGAACCTGCGGCTGTTCAAACTGCCGAACACCGACCCCATCCTCGACGTGATCGTGGGCGGCGGTAGCGGCGGGGCGACAGTGTGAGGAAGAGTGCTGGTTCGGAATGGCGAACCCGAAGCGTAAGCGACGGGGTGCCCGCGCAGAAGCCTACAGGACTTGGCGAACCCGAAGCGTAAGCGACGGGGTGGCCCGCGCAGCAGCC